>Ga0302215_10002417_pt1 | contig 12835 bp, 10 predicted proteins | sample II_Fen_N3_1_FD_194580 | JGI IMG/M metagenome (GOLD analysis project Ga0302215, IMG submission 194580) | Peat permafrost microbial communities from Stordalen Mire near Abisko, Sweden - II_Fen_N3_1 | ecosystem: Environmental > Terrestrial > Soil > Wetlands > Permafrost | place: Sweden: Abisko... | reverse complement strand
GTGCAAAATTTGATTACGAAAAAGGGAAATGGTTCAACCACAAATACCTGCAATCAAAAGAAAACGAAGAAATTGCCACTATTTACCAACAAATACTTGCAGAAAAAGGCATTGTAGAAGATTCAGCAAAAGTTATAAAAATTGTTTCGTTGGTAAAAGAAAGAGCCAATTTCGTCAATGAACTTTGGGGGCAATCGAGCTTCTTCTTTGTAGTACCAACCGAGTATGATGCTAAAACTATCCAAAAACGCTGGAAAGCAGAAACTCCGGCTCAATTAACCGAACTAATTGAAGTCTTGAACGGAATTGCAGACTTCTCTCCGGAAAACACCGAAGAAATAGTGAAGGAATGGATTACTACCAAAGAATATAACCTTGGTGGAATCATGAATGCTTTTCGTTTATCCATTGTAGGTGAACCAAAAGGACCACACATGTTCGACATTATTACCGTTATTGGGAAAGAAGAAACCATCTCGAGATTAAAGAAAGCAATAGAAGTAATTGGCTAATGAACGTCAATTCAGCAACATTTCCTAAAATTAAGATTTTGAGAAATGTCTAAAATGCAAAATTAAATACTATGCAAAAACGCCATTCAGACCCGCTTCAATACATAAACGAGCAGATTTATACCACTCAAAAATACATTGTACCGTTCATTCAACGTGAGAGAAACATTGATGAATCAATTCAAGTATTGGAGATTGGCTGTGGTGAGGCCGGCAATCTAAAACCATTTCTGGATTTGGGCTGTAAATGTACAGGAGTAGATTTCAGTACACATAAAATTGAAAAAGGGAAAGCGTTTTTTTCTACTCATCAATTTGCCGAAAACATTACACTAATCAGCGAAGATATCTATAAAACTAACGAATTTCATTCGAAGTTTGACATTATCATTGTGCGCGATGTGATTGAACATATACACGATCAGGATAAGTTTTTAGCAATGATGAAAAACTTGATGGCACCAAATGGCGTGGTATTTTTTGCATTTCCCCCATGGCAAAACCCTTTTGGCGGACATCAGCAAATTTGCGAAAGCAAGATTTTATCGAATTTACCTTATTATCATCTATTGCCAGTAGGCCTTTATAAAGGGGTACTAAAGTTGTTCGGAGAAAGCGATGGTAAAATTGCCAGTCTATTGGAAATTAAAGAGACCGGAATCAGCTTAGAGCGTTTTGAACGATTGATCAAAAAAAATGGCTATTCCCAAAAATTCAAAACCTTATACTTTATCAATCCAAACTACGAGGTAAAGTTTGGACTTAAACCACGCAATCTGATTGGACTTCTGGGAAATATTCCTTACCTACGGAATTTTCTCACAACTTGTGGTTATTACTTAATCTCAATAAAATAAAGCAGTTGGCTATGGAACTTAAAAAAGTACTGATAGTGACATACTATTGGATTCCAAGCGGTGGCGCCGGTGTGCAACGCTGGGTGAAATTCACGAAATACCTGCGGGAGTTTGGGTGGGAGCCGATTATTTACACACCTGAGAACCCTGAATTTCCGTCCATTGATCATTCTTTTGAAAAAGATATCCCATCGGATATAAAAGTTATAAAAATACCAATTTGGGAGCCTTACGAGATATACCGGTCACTCACAGGACAGAAAGGGAAATCGATCAATGCCGGATTTATTTCTGAAGATAAGAAACAAGGCTGGAAAGATAAACTATCGATCTGGATTCGTGGCAATTTTCTGATTCCCGACCCACGTCGTTTCTGGATTAAACCATCCATCAATTATTTAAAAAAATATATTTCGGAAAATCCTGTAGATGCCATAATTTCTACCGGACCTCCTCATTCAATGCACTTGATTGCTTTGGGAGTAAAAAAACAATTCCCCGGATTGCCCTGGATTGCTGATTTCAGAGATCCCTGGACTAACATTGACTTTTACAACGAATTGAATTTGAGCTATATTTCAGACAAAATTCATCACAAGTTGGAAAAAGATGTTGTAAAAAATACTGATTGTCTTGTTACCGTATCACAAGGTTGGATGGATGGTTTCATTACAATGAACCCAAAACGGAATAAGGTAATTACAAACGGATTTGACACCGCTGATATTCAAGTAGGTGAAACCCAATTAGACTCAAAATTCTCCATTTCTCATATTGGCACGCTGAATGCAGCTCGCAATCCAAAAGCATTGTGGGAAGTATTGGGCGAACTTTGCGTTGAAAATAAAGAGTTCAGCAATGATCTTGAAATTAAATTAATTGGTAAAGTTGATTTTTCGGTTATGGAAGATCTTCGCCAAAACAATTTAATTCCACAATTAAATAAAATCGATTATTTACCACACAGTGAGGCCATTGCAAAACAACAGAACTCGCAATTACTTCTACTTTTGATAAATCGGTCGCAAAATGCCAATGGAATTCTGACCGGTAAATTCTACGAATATATGGCAGCTAAACGCCCGATCTTGGCTATTGGACCAACCGATGGCGATGCCTCATTAGTATTAAACGAAACAGGAGCTGGTAAGATTGTAGATTTTGATGACAAAGCAAACACAAAAAGGATTGTTTTAGAGTATTATAATTTATACAAAACAAACTCGTTGCAGGTAAATACAGATTCTGTTGAGCGTTTTTCGCGCCGATCACTAACCGGAGAACTGGCAATTCTTTTAAATTCATTACAAGTAAAATAATTACTAAAACAGAATGCAAAAACAAACAGATATCAGCAAATCTGAAATAGGATATTTCAAAGCCAACCGACATGAAATGCTTACTTATATTCCTGAAAATGCAATTAATATCTTAGACATTGGATGTGGAGAGGGAGCATTTTGTAAGGCTCTAAAACGTACTGATAGAGAAATTTGGGGAGTAGAAATTAACCCTATAGCAGCTCAGAAAGCCACTGAAGCATTCAAATTTGTACTTCAAGGTGATTTTAACTCTATTTACGAACAATTGCCCAAAGGTCATTTTGATTGTATCATTTTCAACGATGTTCTGGAACACTTATATTCGCCATGGGAGACTATACAACTGGTCAAATTACTTCTTTCACCAACAGGTGTTTTAGTTACTTCTATTCCAAATTTTCGATTCATGTCAAATCTAATCATTGAAATTTTATATCATGGCGAGTTACACTACAGAGAAGAAGGAGGAATACTGGACGATACTCATATTCGATTCTTCACTTCAAAAAGCATTCGAAGAATGTTCAAAGAACAAGGATATCAAATTTTAACTCACGAAGGTATTAATGCAGATAATAGACTAAAGGCAAAGCTTTTCAACCTATTCACTTTAGGATTTTTCAAGGATACCATGTTCAAACAATTTGCGACGGTAGCAAAACCTATTTAAAAACTGATTAACAACTCATACTCTCAAACGAATAATGCAAATTGGAAAAAAAGATGTAATCTGGAACGTAGCAGCAACGTTTATGCGCATTGCATCCGGGGTAGTAGTTCTACCTTTGGTTCTACGATTATTACCCACACAAGAAGTCGGTCTTTGGAATATTTTTATCCGAATTGGCACGTTAGCAGCCTTACTTGACTTTGGCTTTTCTAATGCATTTGGCCGTAATATCACTTATATTTTTAGTGGAGTAAAAGAGCTTAAGGCTGAGGGATTCAATGCTGTTCCCGATGGAGATAAATCAATAAGTTATGGGCTTTTAAAAAGCGTCATCTCAGCTATGCGCCGATATTATGGTATTCTGACAACAATATTTCTCTTGATATTCTTTATTATTAGTCCATTTTACCTTACAAGAATTTTAGCAGACTATCATGGCAACAAACAGGAAATCTGGATTTCGTGGTTTGTTTATGGTATCTTAGTCGCTTATCAGCTTTATACTTATTACTATAGTTCTTTACTTACCGGACGGGGCATGATTAAGCGATCCTTACAGATTGTTATAATTGGCCAGGGCTCAAGAATTGTTGCATCAGTCATTTTTCTGTTGGCAGGGTTTGGAATAATTTCACTTGTTCTTGGGCAACTAACCAGCGATATTGTCAATCGGTATTTAAGCTATAGAGCATTCTACGACAAAGAAACTAAACTTCGATTGAAAGAAAAGAGTACTATTTCAGTCAAAGAAGTCATGAAAATCATGACACCTAATTCAGTAAAGATTGGCATTTCAACACTTGGCACTTTCCTTGTTAGTCAAGCTGTTATGTTTATTGCCCCATTATATTTGTCACTCGAAGTGATGGCGTCGTTTGGAACAACCAAACAAATGATTGACATTATAGTTTCTCTTGGTGGTATTTGGATGGGAACTTATTATCCGAAAATTACTTTGTACCGTGTAAACAATGATACCGAGAGTGTAAAACGGTTATACCTGAAAGCGAAATTAAACATGATTGCATCGTTCATAATTTGTGGACTTGGATTAATGATTGTTGGACCTTTTCTCCTGGAATTAATTCACAGTAAAACTCTGTTATTGCCAACGTCAATGATCGCCTTATTTTTACTTATCTCTTTTTTAGATGCCAATCATGGTATGGCTATCACCATATTGCTGACAAAAAATGAGGTACCCTTTGTAAAAGCTGTTATTCTATCGGGTATAGCTGTTATTTGTTTGTTGTTTATGGGATTAAAGTTAACCCATCTTGGAATATGGGGAATGATTCTGGCTCCAGGAATAGCTCAAGCAGCATATCAAAACTGGAAATGGCCGCTACTTGTTAGGCTCGAATTAAAAGTTCGCTTTTCCGATTATATTGCAGCTTTCACAAGTATGTTAAGACCATCAAATGCCCAATAACAGAATGAAACTTCTAGCTGTAGTATCAACCTATTTTCCCAACCTGGAGGAACTTGAGCGGAATATAGAATCGTATCTTCCATGGGTCGATTATTTGATTATTTGGGAAAATACACCGGAAGAGAAAAGTAAAATTAAACTCCTGGCTGAAAAGCTACATGACACTAAAATAGAGATTCGCACAACCGGAAGAAATGAATTTCTGGCATATCCATTCAACTTATGCATCAAATGGGCACAAGAAAATAACTTCACCCATATCCTAACCATGGATCAGGATAGCTGCTTTATGGAGAATCAATTTGAGCAATACCTAAAATTGATTGAACAGAATCAGCAAAGTGATATTGCGATATACTCGTCTACCAGAAATTCAGACCTGAATGAGTTTGGACATCTTAATGATATAGAGAACGCTATTACATCCGGATCAGTTTACAGCATTGAGGCTTTCGAAAGGAATGGATATTTCCTTGAAGATTTTTTGATTTATATGATGGATATTGAGTTTGGAATCAGAGTTAAAGAGAATGGATTTAAAATTATTAGTTTCTCAGGAATTAAATTAGGACATGAAGCCGGCTATGCTACAAAAAACAAGTCCGGAATTATCATTAACAATTATTCAGCTCAAAGCACCTATTATATTGTCAGAAACACAGTATTAACTTGGAAACTATACAAACACAAATTCACTCTTTCTGATAAATACAAATTTATAAAATATAAAGTCATATATAGAAGTTTAAAGATTCTGCTCGAAAAAAATAAAGTTCAAAAAATGAAAGGAATATGGTTTGGGCTTCTTCATGGATTAATAAATAAAAAAGGTAGATATGATTTGTGAGATTAAGAGCAACTCACTTTTCTAAATAAAAAACAGTTACTATGCAAATCTGCTTTTACTTCCCATCATTAAAAAACGACCAAAACAGTGCTATTTTTGGTAGTATGTATTCCAGTTTTTTCACCCAACTGGAAACACTGGGGCTACGCGTGAAATTTACGACAGATTTACATGAGATAGAAGGAGATATTTTGGTAGTTGGTGTTGGAGGCGGAGGAGAGACTACTGCTGCTAAAGCAATGAACAGATTTAAAGGGCCAGTGATCATAAACCTATATAATGCGTATCTTGGATTCAACAAACCTTTTCTTAAAAGGTGGAGCAACAGAATATTATTTGCATACAACACAGACTTTTCAAGATTGAATTCTGAAAAATGTTCATCAGTAGATATTAAATTTTTTGACATTCCATTTGCATCAGATGAAAAAGTATTTTACCCATTAAACCTCGAAAAAAAATATGATATTGCTTTTCTAGGTAATGCGAACAGTGGGTTTGGGCGTGAAAGATATATTGAACAATTAGTATCTTATGCAAAGTCAAAAAAACTCAAAGTATTTTTAGCAGGTGCTGGCTGGGAAAAGTTTGGATTTCCCTATCAAATTGTCAAACATGGTTCAGCCGCTAATGAAATTTACAATTTAGCTAAAATATGTGTCAACATACACAATGACAGACAGTATGCCGGAATAGATAAAGAAATGGATGCCAATAATCGTCTCTTTGATTTAGCAATGTCGCAGACTTGCCAAATAGCTAACGGAAAAGAGATGATTGCTAAATATTTCAGTAAAGATGAAGTGATAACAGCCGATGCTCCTAACGATTGGCTAAATATGATTGACTATTATCTAAATAATGATTCCGAAAGAGAGGTTATTGCAATAAATGCTAGAAATCGTGCATTAGCTGATCATACTTGGGATAAGAGAGCCACTGAATTTATCAGAATTATCAATGAAAATTACGCTGATTATTATTTAAGGAAACAGCAATTCAACCCAATCTATTCTATTCTAAAGTACCTTGACCAACACTCAACTATAATATCACAATTCAACCAAATTAGAGTTATTGTTTCTCTAAAAAAAAAATTTAAAGATTGAATAAGTATTGGCATTTAAGACTAGTGAGTAAATTTCTGTTTTACAATTAAAAAGTGAATACTAAATTATTGATATTTTAGTATCTTTGCACTTCACTTAGCAGCCAACCAGGTTAACAAAAAATTTCAGAATCAATATAAAGCAAAACTTCATTTATTAATAAATATCATGAAAAACCTATTAAGTAAACTCTTGTTTGATAAAAGTCCTAACTTCACAAAGTTTTCCACAAGTATATCTGACAATCAAACTTACCCAGACTTTTGTGCTAAAGCAAGTATTGATTCGAATATATTTCTAAATTTTAGAAGAAATAAATTTTACAGTGAAATTTTAGAACATATTACAAAAGAGCTCGGACAAAGCTATATAGATGAAACTCTCAAAAATGATGAAAGTTTTTTTAAAAGCCTAGAATCATTCAAGCTAAATGATAAATGGGGAAATGCAGAATTGTTCGATTATCCTAATATCGGTAGGATTTCATCTACAACTTTAAGATACATCAAAGTATTAAGTGACTTCGTTTTCCATTTCAAGGAACTAGACTGTGTTAGGATATGTGAAATTGGCGTTGGTTATGGTGGTCAATGCAGAATTGTCAACAGTATTTTTTCTCCTTCAGAATACACTTTAGTTGACATTAAACCCGCATTAATGCTGTGTCAGAGATATTTAGACAATTATGTAATAAATTCAGTTTTGAGTTACAAAACAATGAATGAGCTTGAGGTTAAGCAATATGATCTGGTAATAAGTAACTACGCCTTTACTGAATTAACAAGAGAAATACAAGACGTATATCTTAAAAAGATAATCTTAAATTCAAAAAAAGGCTATATTACTTATAACGATATTAGCCCAGAGAGCTTTAAATCCTATAAAAAAGAAGAATTACTAAAAATAATACCTAATTCTCGCATCATTGATGAAAAACCGTTGACACACGAAAGAAACTGTATTATCATCTGGGGATAATAAATTCAACATTAAATTATAGTCTATTTAGAATGAAGATTTCTATTATTATGCCAACCTACAACGATGAAAAGCACATAGCTTCTTCTATTAAATCTGTTGTAGAGCAGACATATTCAAATTGGGAGCTCCTAATTATGGACGATGGTAGTAATGATAATACAAAAGAGGTAATCAATTCATTTAAAGACACACGTATTCATTATTTTCGACAAGAGAATAAAGGTCAATTAGTTGCATTAAACAATTTATGCCCATATATTACAGGCGATATTGTTCTAATGCTCCACTCTGATGATAGCCTGTATAATTCAAACTCCCTAAAAACAAACCTCGTTTATTTTTCGGATCCAACTGTTGATGGTATTTACAGTAATTTGCATCAATTCTTTGATTCTGGTAAACCGGACGAAATTGTTGTGGCACCAAAACGAATGGATAGATCGGCCGTGAAACGACTGATTACATTATTAGGATCAAACATTATTTTTGATCATTTTTTTGTTCGCAGAAGCAAGTTTGAAAGCAATGTGCGATATAATTATTTAAAGTGGTATATGCCCTATTGGTTAAACTTTACTGATGAAAATATTACTAGTTTGAACTTAAAGTACACACCTGAAACATGGTATCATTATCGGGTTTATGACCAAAACTATACAAATTCAGTAATTGGAAATTTCGAAGTATATTTTACCCGATTTAGATCCATCCTTTTTCTTTCTGAACACTTAACAGTTCCATTTCCCCTTATTCAAAAGGAACTTGCAAGACGTTTCAAAACGACTGGACTTGTATTTGACAAAAAAGCATCTAACCTGCATATTGCTGCTTGCTATAAAGCGAATCTTCGAAGTATGAAGCAACGTACAGCAAATGCTTACACCGATTATTTCGAAAATTTAGTAAAGTTCTATGAATCAAAATCAGATAAGATCTTATCATTAAATTCAAATATTGAAGTGCATTATCAGCCAAGCGAAGCAAGAAAATTTTACAACGATCTAGTTAACAAAACACTACCACCATTAGTGGATGAAATAATATCTCAATTACAAGTTGGATTTAAAACAATACAAGTAAAAAATTCTGAAGAAAAAATCAAGCTCAACGAATTATTAAACTTTCTGTGTATAAGAATTCAGCTCATCTGATTCATATTTTTCCGACATTGATAATTTACTAAGAAGGCTTTCAATTCTGGAAGCCCTCTTAGTTTAAAGAGACTACATCATTTGATATACAAAGAAGTCATCTTGGCTTTTTGAGAAGGAAAATAACACTTAAAAGATGGGATCATTTTCTATGCTACAACACAACACAACACACTAATCCAACCAAATCTGAATCTTATGTCTAGTAGTGTTTGCCCTGCATTAAGGTTATTTTAGATTACAGTTAATATGACTTATACCATATTTTAATCTGACATAGGAGAGTATTCATTTCAAGTCTTTAGCCGGGGGTTCATAATATCTACCCTGCAACGAGGCTCTCACATACTCCGCAACGAAGCTCTCACATACCTCGCAACGGGGCTCTCTCTTCTTGTGAGTCGGGGCTCTCACAAAGTAAGCATAAGGAGGCTCACAGTACAAGAGATTAGGCTCTCACTTTATGTGCACCCTAAAGGGGAATCTGAATTAGAAAAAATCCCGGTGACTATCAAACTACAGAAATAAGAACTCTGTAGGAGCGAACTTATATTCAATACAAAAGTCAAGACGACTTCAAAATGCAACATCAAGATTTGCAATTAAAACAATAGTATTAATATCAGAAAAAAAATAAATATACAAATATTTTTTTTTGTAAATTAATTTTCATAGTTTTGCATAATTAACCACTGGCTTTAGAAAAACTACTAAAATTATCATTATTTAAATATATGAAAACAAAAATTCTAGTCGTATTTTGTATCCTATTAGGTATTTCGGGTCTTAAAGGTCAAATATCCTCCAATGGGCTCGTACTCTATTTGCCATTAAACGGGAATGTAAAAGATTCAAGTTCATATTGCAATAATGGAGTAAATTATGGGGGTATATCAGTACCAGATAGGTTTGGAAAACCAAACAAAGCTATGTATTTTGGCGGGACAAGTCGCATTGAAGTTCCAAGTTCTGTTTCACTAAATCTAACTAAAAGCAAAACACTCTCCTGTTGGGTTTATATTCCCTCAAATGTGACGCAAAATTTTTATCCTACTTTAATAAATAAGCCGGAGCCAATATATAGTGCAACTTTCAATTTACAGTTGAATGACTATACTGCATATTCAAGCGACTACATATATAAATTTGATTTCTACTTTGCTTCTGGATCTACTCATTACCAAACTATTTCAAAACAACAATACACAAATTACAAGGATAAATGGTTGCATATAAGCGCAACCTATGACACAATTTCTGGCTATTCAAAGATGTATTTCAACGGTATAATTAGCGATAGTACATATATTGGAAAGAAAATTGCAAATTCATCAACATTACCTGTTTACATTGGTTGTGGAAGTGGAGTTGTAAATGGTAATTATTCTCAGTTTTTTAAAGGATATATGGACGAAATTCGACTTTATAATAGGGCAATAACTAAAAATGAAGTTTATAATATGTATATGGAAAGTGTATGCACTACTTCAATAAAGAGCGACACAACTACATATTACATAAATGATGAAAGCTTTAAAAGTCTAAGTCCGCAGTATCAATTAATAAACGTCGAAAACTTAAAAACAAAAGTTGGTAATTGTGATAGTATCATCAATCATTATTCAAAGTTTGAATATTCCAAAGCATCGGGTATATCGTCTGTTTCGGACCAGAACTATTTAAAAATCTATCCTAATCCAGCTAATGATTATGTTACAATTACTTTGGGCGATTATACAAAAAAAGAGGGTTACTTTACAGTCATTCGAGATGTGTTAGGGAAAATAGTTTATTCAGCACCGATCATTCAGGAATCTACAAATTTAGACGTAAAAGAATTGAATGGAAGTGGCTTATACATAGTTCAATTATTTGATAAACAGAAAAGTTTAATTGACGCACAAAAGATAATAATCCGATAAAACCAGTATTAATTTATGTTTCTCGAATTACCAATTTTTGATGCAAATTAAATAACATCAGAATTCAGGGGAGATTAAAACAAATAAAAAAAAGATGAGATTAAAATTAATTCTACTATTCTTATTTACTATAAGTTTATACAATATTAAAGGTCAAATATCAACCAATGGGCTCGTACTCTACTTACCATTAAGTGGGAATGTAAAAGATTCAAGTTCTTATAGCAATAATGGAGTAAATTATGGAGTAACTCCTGTTCCTGATAGATTTGGAAAACAAAACAAGGCAATGTACTTTAACGGAACAAGTCATATAGAAATTACAAATTCCAGCTCTTTAAATTTGACCAAAGACAAAACACTTTCATGTTGGATTTACATTCCGTCCAATGTGGTACAAAACTGGTACCCGACACTGATAAATAAGCCTGAACCAATATACAGTGCAACATACGACTTACAGCTTGACGATTATTATGGATATTCAAATGATGTAATTTATAGATTTTCTTACTATTTTGCTTCCGGAAATTCCCATTACCAAGTTTTTTCAAAACAACAATATACAAATTATAAGGACAGTTGGCTACATATAGCTACAACATATGATACTATTTCCGGTTATTCAAAAATGTATTTCAATGGGATAATTAGTGACAGTACTTATATTGGAAAAAAAATTGCAAACTCTTCAACTTTACCTCTTTATATTGGATGTGGCAGTGGAGTTACCTCTGGTAATTATACTCAATTCTTCAAAGGGTATATAGATGAGGTTAGAATATACAACAGAGCAATAAGCAAAAATGAAGTTTATAATATGTACATGGAAGGCGTCTGCTCAAACTCAATTAAAAACGATACAACAACGTTTTATATAACAAGTGAAAGCTTCAAAAGTATCAGTCCTCAATATCAATTAACAAAAACAGACAATCTGAAAACTAAAGTTGGTAATTGTGATAGTATTATAAATCATTATGCCAAGTTCGAATACTCAAAAACAACAGGAATTTCATCTACTTTGTATACACAAGGCAACCTGAAAATTTATCCTAATCCTGCTAAAGATTATGTTACAATTACTTTGGGCGATTATAATAAAACTAATAGTTATTATATAGTCATTCGCGATTTGCTGGGTAAAGAAGTTTACTCAACAACTATTGTTCAGGAATCGACGAACTTAAATGTGAATGAATGGAATGGAAGAGGTTTGTATGTAATACAACTATTTGATAAACAAAATGGCCTGATAGATACAGAAAAGCTAATAGTCAAATAACCCACAAGCAAGAACAATAACAACAACGACTATTAGAATTCCTAATGGTCATTGTTGTTATTGTTATTGTGTAACTTCCGAATATACAGAGTTAATTTTCTGTCCAACATTACTTACATCAAATTCATTTTTTATATTTTCAGCTATAAGTGCATGCTTATAAGTAATTGATAAAGCTTTTTTAAGCCCATTTAACCAATCGTCAACAGTATTCTTACACAATATTCCATTAGAATCATTAATCAACTCCGGCAATGCACCTACATTAGAACAAATAACAGGCGTTCCACAAAAAAGTGCTTCCGCAGTTACCACACCAAATGTTTCTATAGTACTTGCATGTACAAAATAATCAGAGGATTGTAGGTATTTAGCAATTTCTTGTTTTGTCTGATAACCAGGAAATTTAGCTTTCAGATTACGATCTGCACACATTTTCCTAAGCTCATCTAGTTTGTCGCCACCACCTATAAGAGTTAACGCAATCGATTGGTTTATCTCCTCTTGCAATAAAGCTAACGCTTCAATAAATAGCTCAGGCATTTTATCCGGTATTTTCTTATTCATCCACGTCGCTACAGCACAAAACCTGAGCATATTCCCTAATTGATTTTTCTCTTTGTAATAAAAAAGTTTTGAGTCAATAACATTCCCTACAATTCTGTATTTTGAAGAATCTACTGTTGGGAGAATACTTATCATAGTATCTCTGAGAAAATTAGATACCGGTAATATTCTGACAGCTTG
>Ga0302215_10002414_pt1 | contig 12840 bp, 9 predicted proteins | sample II_Fen_N3_1_FD_194580 | JGI IMG/M metagenome (GOLD analysis project Ga0302215, IMG submission 194580) | Peat permafrost microbial communities from Stordalen Mire near Abisko, Sweden - II_Fen_N3_1 | ecosystem: Environmental > Terrestrial > Soil > Wetlands > Permafrost | place: Sweden: Abisko... | reverse complement strand
TGTATGGTCAAGTTGAATCTTGCAAAATCATCAAAGATCGCGAAACAGGAAAATCAAAAGGATTTGCATTTGTAGAAATGGCTGACGATGCTGCTGCTGCAAAAGTAATCGAAGAATTAAACGGTGCAGAATTTGATGGCCGCTCAATGGTTGTTAAAGAAGCTCGTCCAAGAAACTAAGATTTTTTAAAGACACAAAGAGAACTTCTGTTGCCGAAAGGTGGCAGAAGTTTTTTTGTAAATACGATTCAATATGTTCATGTTAAAAGGTCTTTTCTCTCAAAGTGGAATTATATCTAAAATGCTGATTTTATTTGGTGTTTCTTGTTTTACGGTAGTTTTGGGAGCGATTGTGATGCTTTTAGTCCCTCGTACTAATGTGCAAGATGTCAGCTATTTGAAGACGATGCAGCTTGTTGAGTCTGTTGGTATGTTTGTGATACCTCCCTTTATCTTTGCCTATTTTTGTAGCGTAAAACCTATTTTCTTTTTACATTTCGATAGGAAAACGAATTGGCTTCACATTGCCATAGTGGTTCTTTTTATGCTAATGATAATTCCGGGAATAAATTTGATTTCGAGCCTTAATCAACAGATGATTTTGCCCGAAGCTTTTGCAGGAATTGAGGCATGGATGAAAACTTCAGAAGTGCAAATGGCTAAACTAACGGAGCAACTGCTGAATGTTCACAGCTTGCAGGCTTTAATCTTCAATGTTATGCTGATTGCAATGATTCCTGCTTTGGGTGAAGAACTTTTCTTTCGTGGGGCAATACAAGGCATTCTGGGTGAAAAAATGAATATGCGGTTTGCAATCTGGATTAGTGCTATCGTTTTTAGTGCCATTCACTTACAATTTTACGGATTTTTTCCTCGTTTGTTGATGGGTGCATTTTTCGGTTATTTATTATTTTGGAGTGAAAATCTTTGGTTGCCAATTGCTGCCCATTTTACGAATAATGCTGTTGCTATTGTTTTCTATTACCTGAAGTACAATGGACATAAACTCCCGGATATTGATACTATAGGAACCGGAAACACCTTATGGCTAGGACTTTTAAGTGCTGTACTGGCTATTTGTGGTTTCTTTTGGCTAAAGAAACTCTTGTTTCAGCAAAGACAGATTTCATTGGAGTAGCTATCTCCAAATCTTCAAAATCCACTTATTAGCTATTTTTCACTAAGTTCCACAATGTTTATCCATATTGTGTTGCCGTTTTTTGCTGCAAAATGTGTATTTTTGTGAGTTAAAAGGCAATAGAAATCGTTTCTTAACGTTCCTATAATCAGGTTGTCGGCTTTATTAGTTTGTTTGGTTGAATTATATCCCAACTATTGTATTTAGACCGATTTGATGCTACTTTAATTCGAACTGCAAATTCATATTTATTTTTGAAAAAGATATCGCTACATAAAATTCTCTTGATTCTTCTGGTAATGCTTATCAGTGCTTGTTCTACGAAGAAAAATACGTGGGCAAGCAGAGAAATGCAGGCAGTGAATACACGGTTCAATGTGTATTTTAATGGGTATACGAGCTATAACGAAGGATTGAAAAATATCCTTAAAGCAAATAAGGAAGATTATTCGAATATAATTCCAATGTATCCGATTAGTCATCACTCTAATGCGCAATCTGCTACTTCTGATATGGATCGGACTATTGAAAAATGCCGTAAAGCCATAAAATTACATTCCATTAAAGTAAAACCAACTAAGAATTTAAAGAAGATGTATTCTCCTGAATACAAACTTTTTTACAATCAGGAAGAATTTAATCCGGCAATGAAAGAAGCCTGGTTATTATTAGCTAAAGCAGAATTTCATAAAGCAGATTTTATGGGTTCGGTTGGAACTTTCTCGTATATTGTACGTCATTATAATTCGGATAAAGAGTTGGAGAGCATTTGCCAATTGTGGATAGCACGTGCATATGGCGAAATGGGTTGGATTTACGAAGCCGAACAGGTGCTTTCTAAATTGAAACAAGATAACCTGAAGCGCTCAAATACCGGTCTTTTCGCATCTGTAAATGCCGATTTATTACTGAAGAAGCACCAATTTAAAGAAGCTATCCCTTTTTTGGAATTGGCATTAGCCAATGAAGATAACAAGGACATGCAAGTTCGATTTGGTTATTTGCTGGGTCAACTTTACCAGAAAATAAATGATAATAAAGCGGCGTTTGAAGCATATGGAAAGGTGATTAAAAAAAATCCACCTTACGAAATGGACTTTAATGCCCGTATAAGCCAGATACAATTGAATGTGGGAAATGTATCTGGGCTCCGGAATGAGCTGAAGAAGATGATGAGAAATCCCAATAACAAGGATTATCTGGATCAGTTGTATTTTGTAATGGGTAACACGTATTTGAGTAAGAAAGACACGGTTAAAGCAATTGAGAATTACAAACTATCGGTTGAAAAGAGTAAAAGAAAAGGAATAGATAAAGCCCTGACATTGATTAAGATGGGAGATATTTATTATGGAAAACGAAAATACGTTCTCGCTCAACCTTGTTATGATGAGGCTTCTAAAATAATTACAAATGAGCAAGAGGATTTTGCTAGGGTGAGTAAACGGGCAGAAACGCTAAGCGAACTGGTTACCCAAAACGATATTGTTACGCTACAGGATAGCCTTCAGGTTTTGGCAGCTTTGCCGGAAGCCAGACGGCTGGATATTGTTGATAACGTAATCAGAAAATTGATTGCTGACGAAAAAGCTGCCGCTGAGAAGGCAAGAAAAGATAGCGAGCAACGGAACAGGAATCCAGAAGGTGAAGATGGCGATTTGACAGGTCCTCCAATTGGGATGACTTCTGTGGGCGGATGGTATTTCTATAACCCGGAAATTATCCGTAACGGACAGACAGAGTTTTTTAAACGTTGGGGTAAGCGAAAACTGGAAGATAACTGGAGAAGAACCAACAAATCGGCTTCGCTTTTTGCTGAAGAGGAAGCTGATACAACTAAGCTTGCAAATGATTCAACATCTGCCAAAAAGGCCAAAGAACTAACTGATAATAAAAAACCTGAATTTTATCTGAGTCAGATTCCACTATCGCAAGCACAGATTGCAAAATCGAATGCTGAAATTGCAACAGCGTTGTTTTCGATGGGAGAAATTTACAAAGATAAGGTAGAAGATTTTCCATTAGCAATAAGCACATTCAACCAGTTTATTACCCGTTTTGGAACTGATGAGCGTGTTGCCGATGCTTACTTCAATATTTATATGATTCATAAGAAACTTGGAAATCAGGCAGAAGCAGAGCGATATCGAAACATTTTAATCACAGCCTATCCAAATTCTAAATATCAGAAAATCCTTTCGCAGTCTGATTATTCCGAACGACTTGAACGAATGTACCACGATCAGGATTCGGTTTATAGTTTGACTTATAAAGCTTATAACGATAGTAAATTCAATGATGTTTTCACTAAAGTTGCCTATATTCAGAAGAATTATCCACTGTCTACATTAATGCCAAAGTTCTTGTTTTTGAATGCATTGAGTATTGGCAAAACAGATTCGCAGGATAAATTCAGAACAGCTTTGGATTCATTGGTTGTAAATTATCCCCAAAGCGATGTTACAGCTATGGCCAAAGATATTTTGGCGCTGATGAAACAAGGTCAGGAATCTAAAACTGGTACGTCGCATGGCTCATTGCTGACACGACGCGATGAAGAAGAGAGACTAGAAGTAAAGGAACTAACTGATGTTCAATTCTCAGTTGAAAAACAAACAAGACATAGACTGTTGTTGGTTAGTTCTACCGAACTGAGAAATATGAATAAGCTGCAATATGATGTTGCATCATTCAATTTCTCCCGATTCTTGATAAAAGATTTTGATTTGCTAATCAATAAATTGGATACTACTCGCACTAGCTTGTCAATAACTAACTTTGATTCGTACGATGAAGCTAATTCGTATTTGAACTCACTAAACTCAGATATAGCTCTCACACAGTTGCTGATTGATTTGCAGGTTCAGAAAATTATTATTTCGGAAGATAATTATGCACTAGTGAGAACGTCTTCAACTTTGGAAAACTATCAGGCTTTTCTCTTGAATCCGGTTGTGACGAAACCGAAAGTAGCTCCATTAGCAGTTAATACTCAGAAAAAACCGGAATCGGTTACTGCTGTTGCTAAAGCTAACAATACAAAGAACTCTGTTGCTAAAGAGATTAAACTTGCTGAGAAACCAGCAGAAAAACTAGTCGAAAAACCGATGAATAAGACTAGTGACTTAACTGCACAAAATAAACAAGCAGAGATAAAGACCGTTGAAACTAAACCTGTTGAAAAACCAGTTCAAAAGCCAATAGAATCCACTGTTCAACAAACTCAGGATACAAAGCCTGAAGTAAAACCAACTATTGCTGCACCTGTAGTTGTTGCACAACCAAAAGTAGATGATGTGCCATTGTTTAAAGGGTTGTTTGCGTATAGGGCCAATGAACCACATTTTGTAGCTATTTACGTACTTTCTGGAACTTTTGATTTTGAAAAGGTGAAAACTGTTTATGATACTTACAATAAGCAGAATTTCGCCGGACTTAGCCTGAAAGTGAGTCTTGAAAAAATGGATAAGACTCAGGTTATAATTATTGGAAGTTTTACAGATGCTGTTACTGCAAAATCATTTTTGTTACGCATGGTGAAGGAGAAAACACTTTTCGAAGGGTTGAAAGGTGCGAGCTATCGTAATTTGCTTGGTTCACAAAAGAATTTGAACATAGTTTTTCAACAAAATGTACTCAATACCTATTTTGAGTTTATGCAACAATATTATTTGAAGTAATATTATTTATAACCAAGACTTTATACGAAAAGTAACATGAAGAAAGACCGCATACTTTGGGCTGATGACGAGATGGATTTGTTGCGCCCTTATATTTTATTTCTCGAAGAAAAAGGATACGAAGTAATAACTGCCACTAATGGAAAGGATGCGGTAGAGCTATGCCAAAAGGAAAGTTTTGATATTATCTTTTTGGATGAGAATATGCCGGGTTTGAGTGGGTTAGAAACTTTGGCATTGATTAAAGATATTGATCCTAATGTGCCCATGGTAATGATTACCAAAAGCGAGGAGGAAAATATTATGAACATGGCAATCGGTAGTAAGATAGCCGATTATCTTACTAAACCGGTAAATCCGAGTCAGATATTACTTACTCTGAAGAAAAATATTCATAAGAAAGAAATAGTAACCGAACATACCACTTCTACCTATCAATCGCAGTTTGGGCGTATTGGTATGCAGATAAATGACTCGTTGACTTACGAAGATTGGGTGGAAGTGTACAAGAAGCTTGTTTATTGGGAACTGGAGCTTGCCGAGACAGACAACGGCATGGATGAGATGCTCAAAATGCAAAAAACGGAAGCAAATAATACTTTTACAAAGTTCATTAAAAAGAATTACGTTGATTGGTTTGAGCATCCCGATAAGCGACCACTTATGAGTCCTGATTTGTTCAAAACTAAGGTTTTCCCGTTGTTGGACAAAGGTGAAAAGGTTTTTTTTATCGTTGTTGATAATTTCCGTTACGACCAATGGAAAGTAATACGCGAAATGCTGAGCGAATTCTATCAGTTTACAGATGAAGGAATGTATTGCAGTATGCTCCCTACAGCAACCCAATATGCGCGAAATGCAATTTTCTCTGGACTTTTACCCGTACAAATTCAACAAATGTATCCGAATCTTTGGGTAGAAGAAGAGGATGAGGAAGGGAAAAATCTTTTCGAAAAAGATCTGTTACAGACTCAATTGGATAGATTCCGGAAGAAATACACATTCTCATACCACAAAATAAATGATTCGAATTCGTGCGAGAGATTAATAGATCAACTGTCACGCATTGATAATAACCAGTTGAATGTTTGTGTGTTGAACTTTATTGATATGCTTTCACATGCCCGTACCGAATCTAAAATGATGCGTGAATTGGCCAACGATGCTGAAGCTTACCGTTCGTTAACGCTTTCGTGGTTCAAACACTCAGCGACATATGAGCTGTTCAAAGCAATAGCCCTGCGTGGTTATAAAGTTGTTTTCACTACTGATCACGGAACCATTCAGGTTGATAATGCTATTAAAGTTATTGGAGACAAGAATACAAATACAAATTTACGTTACAAAGTTGGTAAGAATTTGAGTTACAATAAAAAAGAGGTTTTTGAAATTACAAAACCATCTGTGGTTGGTTTACCAAGCCCCAATGTAAGCTCTGCTTATATTTTTGCTTGTAATGACGATTTTTTTGCTTATCCGAATAACTATAATCATTACGTTAGCTACTATAAAAACACATTCCAGCATGGTGGAATTTCACTGGAAGAAATGCTGATTCCACTTGTTGTGATGGAACCCAAATAATATGAGAACCTATACAAACGTAAAAGACCTCGGCAACTTGCAAGATGCAGTAAAAGAGGCATTAGAGATTAAAAAGAACCGTTTCGGTTACAAACAAATTGGTGAAAACAAAACCTTGTTGATGGTGTTTTTCAATTCAAGTCTGCGTACCCGATTGAGTACACAAAAGGCGGGAATGAACCTTGGAATGAATACCATGGTGCTTGATGTAAATGCAGGTGCATGGAAGCTTGAAACAGAACGTGGCGTAATCATGGATGGTGATAAACCGGAGCATATATTGGAGGCTATTCCGGTTATGGCTAGTTATTGCGACGTGATTGGAGTACGTGCTTTTGCAGGATTGGAAGATAAAAAGTTTGATTATGAAGAAACAATCATCAATCAGTTTATCAAATATTCGGGCAAACCGGTTTTCAGCATGGAAGCTGCCACAATGCATCCATTGCAGGCATTTGCCGATTTAATTACGATCGAAGAATATAAAAAGACAGCACGTCCGAAAGTAGTTTTGACTTGGGCACCACACCCAAAAGCTTTGCCACAGGCAGTACCGAATTCATTTGCCGATTTTATGAATGAAGCAGATGTAGACTTTGTGATTACACATCCAAAAGGCTATGAATTGGCCCCTGAATTTGCTCGTGGAGCACATATAGAATATGACCAAATGAAAGCATTCGAGGGTGCTGATTTCATTTACGCTAAAAACTGGTCGGCCTATGAAGATCCAAACTACGGGCAGATTTTGAGTAAAGATATGGATTGGACAGTAAGTAGCCGCCAAATGGCAGTAACAAACAATGCCCATTTTATGCACTGTTTACCTGTTCGTCGCAATATGATTGTGACTGACGAAGTAATTGAAAGTACTCAATCCATTGTGATACCCGAAGCAGCAAACCGCGAGATTTCGGCACAGGTTGTTATTAAACGTTTATTAGAACATATTCAATAGAAATGAATTTAGAACAAGTTGCCGCTTCCATTCGGAATGTGCCGGATTTTCCCAAGCCCGGAATTTTATTTAAGGATATTACCACTGCAATGAAAGATGCAGAAGTGCTGAAATTTATTGCAGATGAACTCTATGAGTATTATAAAGACAAAGGAATCACCAAAGTAGTAGGTGTTGAAAGCCGTGGTTTCGTTTTGGGTAGTATTCTGGCGTACCGCCTTGGAGCGGGTTTTGTGTTACTTCGCAAACCGGGAAAACTTCCTGCCGAAACATTCAAAGTGGATTATGATTTGGAATACGGAACTGATTCATTGGAGATTCACAAGGACTCAATAGATGAGAACGATGTAGTATTACTTCATGATGATTTATTGGCAACCGGTGGTAGTGCAAGTGCTGCATTGGATTTACTAACTCAATTTTCACATAGTTCTGTGTATGTTAGTTTTTTGATAGAGCTGACATTTTTGAACGGTCGCCCGCGATTGACTGGAGCTAAAGATATACATTCATTAATTCAATTTTAAATTAGCCACTAAGCCACTTAGTCCACTAAGTTGCAGAAAGGGAAATCCCTTTCTGTGTAATTGAAATTTAGTGACTCTTCGTGCTCTTAGTGCCTCAGTGGTGATTATGGAAAAACTTACACTCGTAAAAGTTGGAGGAAAAATTGTAGAGGAAGCGGCAAGTTTAAAACAACTTTTAGCTGATTTTTCTCAAATTGAAGGATATAAAGTGCTTGTACATGGTGGTGGTCGCTCGGCTACTGCCATTGCTGCTAAATTAGGTATCGAAAGCCAGATGGTGAACGGTCGTCGGATCACCGACGAAGAAACTTTGAAAGTGGTTACCATGGTGTATGGTGGATTAGTAAATAAGCAAATTGTTGCCGGACTTCAGGCAATAGGTGTAAATGCTTTGGGTTTAACCGGTGCCGATATGAATTATATGCGTTCGGAAAAACGTCCGGTAAAGGATGTAGATTACGGCTTTGTTGGCGATGTAAAAGAAGTAAATGCCGGCTTATTAGCCGACCTGATTGCTAAAGGTGTTGTTCCTGTTCTTGCACCACTGACACATGACAATGCCGGAAATATGCTCAATACAAATGCCGATACTATTGCCGGTGAAGCTGCTAAAGCGCTGGCAAAGCATTTTGATGTAACATTGATGTACTGTTTCGAGAAAAAAGGAGTTTTATTGAGAGAGACGGATGACGAAAGTGTTATTTCAAAATTGACTCCCGAACTTTACGAAAAGTATGTGAATGAAGGTATTATATCAGGTGGGATGATTCCGAAACTGGATAATTCTTTTGAAGCTCTTAATGCCGGAGTAAAACAGGTTGTTATTACCAGAGCTGATTTAATTCATACCGAAGGTGGAACAAAAATCTCATTATAAACTATTTTGAAATGAAAAAAACACATTACCTGATAATCTCTCTCCTCACGTTTACGGCATTTATTAATGCTCAACAAGAAATCAAACTTTATCCCAACGGCCCCAAAGAGAATAATGGCATAACCGAAAAGGAAGTAATGCAACGGGGCGATTTTGTGATTAATATCAGCGAACCCCGTATGTATTATTATGCGGCACCAAAAGAGAAAGCAACCGGAACAGCCGTGTTGATTTGTCCCGGAGGTGGTTATATGGGCGTTTCAGTCATCAAAGAAGGTGAGGAAATTGCCAAATGGTTTAATGAATTAGGAGTTACTGCGTTTGTGCTTTATTATCGCATGCCTAACGGACATACTACTATTCCACTAACTGATGCTCAAACGGCATTGAAAATCATTCAAAAACGTGCCAACGAGTGGAATATCAATAAAGAGAAAATTGGTATTATGGGATTTTCGGCCGGAGGTCATTTGGCATCAACGGTTGGAACTCATTTTAAAACAAAATCGCAACGCCCGGCGTTTATGATATTAGGATATCCGGTGGTTACAATGAAAAAGGAATTGACCCATGGGGGTTCACGTAAAAACCTGATAGGGGAAAATCCAACACCTGCAGTTGAGAAATTGTATTCGAATGAATTACAGGTTACAAAAAATACCCCTCCAACATTTATCGTTCATAACCGTGATGATAGAGTAGTTCCGATTGAAAACAGCATTCAGATTTATAAGGCACTTTTAGATAAGAAAGTGGTGGCTGAATTGGATACCTTTGCTGTTGGTGGACATGGATTTGGAATGCGTAAACATGGTATTCCTGTTGACAATTGGCCGGAGTTATTGAAAACCTGGTTGAAAAACAATAAACTGATTAATTAAAATATGCTGCAAGTAGAAACCAGCGACGCTATCGCTTTACTACAACAACTCATTGCCATTCATTCGTTTAGTCGCGAAGAAAAGGCTGTGGCCAATTTCTTGGAACGTTATATTGAGATAAAGGGCTATGGGGCTTCCCGAAAAGATAATAATGTATGGATATTAAGTCCCGGGTTCGATTCTTCTCGTCCTACTATTCTGCTCAATTCGCATATTGATACAGTGAAACCGGTTGCGGGTTGGGTTCGCGATCCATTCTCACCAACCATTGAAAATGGAAAGCTTTATGGTTTGGGAAGTAATGATGCAGGAGCAAGTGTAGTGAGTTTACTGCATGCGTTTTTTTGCCTGACACAAAAACAACAAACATACAATTTGATTTTTGCTGCCACTGCCGAAGAAGAAGTTTCCGGGAAAAATGGTATTGAAAGTCTGTTGCAGGAATTACCAAAAATAGATTTTGCCATTGTTGGTGAACCAACCCAAATGAACCTGGCTGTTGCCGAAAAAGGATTGATGGTACTTGATTGTGTATCAACCGGAAAAGCCGGCCATGCTGCCCGTAACGAAGGTGACAATGCTATTTACAAGGCTTTGAAGGATATCGAATGGTTTCGTACATATGACTTTATAAAAAAAACAAGTCTACTCGGTCCGGTAAAAATGTCGGTGACACAAATCACGGCAGGTACGCAACACAATGTTGTTCCGGATAAATGCTCGTTTGTGGTCGATGTTCGGAGTAACGAAATGTATTCGAACGATGAGATACTGGATGAAATTCGGAGGAATGTAGGTTGTGATGTTCAACCACGATCAACCCGCCTGAGTTCTACTGCTACACCACTTGATCATCCTATTGTAAAGAAAGGTCGTGAATTAGATCGAAGTATTTTTGGTTCTCCAACCTTATCCGATCAGGCATTGATGACTTTCCCCAGTTTGAAAATGGGTCCGGGCGATTCAGCTCGATCTCACACGGCTGACGAATATATACAGACAAACGAAATTGTGGAGGCAGTTGAAATTTATGTTCAATTGCTGGATGGATTGAATGCTTAATCGATTATAAAACCGCAGGTAGCACAAATGGGTTCGACAACTTTCCGTTGTTCGAATCCTTTTTTTATGTCCGTTGCCCGTTCGGTTTGAAGTATGTCTTTAAGTTCCTGTGTGAAGATATTTCCCAATTTCATATTTGCATCAGCGTCCAGACAGCAGGGAACGACCTGCCCATCTGCCAGAATAGCTATATGATCGCGAAGGGCATAGCATGTTTTTTTTGTCTGAGTTCCTTCGTTTTTTTCATCAGGCCATTCGAAACGGGGAGCACGTTGAAGGAAAATATGTTCTGCCAGTTTTACTCCATTTCCATTGGTTTTTTCGTTCAATAATTCTGTTGTAAGATTGAATGTTGAAGCAATTTTATTTAAACAAAGCTTATTGAAGGCCTCACTGGCATTATTTGTTGTGTTCCACAAACGCAAGCAAACATAACTATTACTGGAAGCTATTGTTGAATAATCGAAGACTGATTGTAGATATTCTTCCCATTTGTCCGAAGCGATATTCTCCTCTGCGTCATGCAGCGATATATTTATCTGACGTATGGTGTGGCGTAGCAACATTTCTTTTTTTCGTTCCAGTAATGCGCCATTAGTAGTGATATTGATGTTTAATCCGGCTGTTTCGGCAATATTCAAAATTTCATTAAGTTGAGGATGCAAGAGCGGTTCACCTAAAACATGTAAATAAATATAATTGGTAAAAGGGAGGATTTTTTCCACAACAATACGAAACTCGTCAGGTGTCATAAACTTAGTTGCCCGTGAGGTTTTAAAACAAAAGCTGCAAGCAAAATTACAGCTATTCGTTATTTCAATATATATTTTTTTGAATTTAGTGCCCATTAAATTTCAATTCTTTCAAATGGAACATCATTCACTTTAGATGCATATAATGGAAATTCTGTACGATACATTTTTTTTGTTCCTAATGCAAAAATCCGTTCACTTTCGGCCAATAAATAGAAATCGAGAAAAACTCTCAAGTAAACCGAATGTGTTTCTCCCTCTATATAATCAATATGTACTATATTACCCGATAAAGTATATACATTTTTCAATGGTGCAACCCGCTCGCTAAATGTAATACTATCTGTAGCTATAAATATCCTTTTGTCAGGGTATTGCAGGTTTAAATTCCGAACAGCTCGTAAGTTTTTTTCGATCAAAGATTCCTTCTCATCATCCGATAGTATGAAGCTTCGATTGTCCTTAAAGTCACCCAGCAAATTTATAAACCGGAATTGAGCGGAAATATAGTTACCTCCCATTAATGCTTTGTGTTGGGCAATTAGATCTGATAACTCGGGTGTTGGACGAAACAACGTTTTGAATATTGAACTCCAATTGTAATTTGTTTGATATTTCTCATTTAGCTGTTCTACGATATCTCGGTTTGCATGACAGTGAATTTGTTTGCCGGTGTTTAGCTGAACTAATCTTTTGGCAGAAGGGTCGCGAACCAGACATATATATTTTACATCTGCAAAACACCTGCTGATTTCATCTTCTTTTGGTAACCAATCGTATTGATTGGGAAGTAAAAATTCAGACAGTTTAAATGGATATGTGTAATCAATTCTAAATGGTATATTGTTGGCTTGAGCATAATGAAACAATGAAACTATGCCTTTAAGCCTGTCGCAAAAGCCACCATGTGAATACTTACCATCTACTAATAGTACCGCAATTTGCTGATTTTTATCAGATGTGCGAAACCATGAATACATTCTCAACGCTTTTACGAAATCTCGAAATTCTTTTGCCCCGATTTTTATAGCTTTATGAATCGATATTGAACTTCGGGTAATTGTCTCCATAAAAAGAAAATGAAAAGCAGATCCATATTTTTTATATTTTGAAGCCATTCTGAATTTTAGGAATGTTTCACGAGTTATAATATTGAATTCTGATAAGTTGCCTTTTCCATACAATGAAATTATATACTGTCTCATTTTTTCAACTCCCACCTGATATTGTAGCGCTTTTTCCCAATCACGGTTATGGCTTATTGATGTTTCCAAAATGCGGTAAACAGAGGTTGATGTTGGTATATAATGTATTTCCGAATGCCTGATTATTGATATAAAAACAGGATAATCTATTGCCTGAAAGCCAAGTGAAATATATTC
>Ga0302215_10002413_pt1 | contig 12842 bp, 12 predicted proteins | sample II_Fen_N3_1_FD_194580 | JGI IMG/M metagenome (GOLD analysis project Ga0302215, IMG submission 194580) | Peat permafrost microbial communities from Stordalen Mire near Abisko, Sweden - II_Fen_N3_1 | ecosystem: Environmental > Terrestrial > Soil > Wetlands > Permafrost | place: Sweden: Abisko... | reverse complement strand
AATTACTTTCGTGGACAATATCAGTGTAAATCATGAGTACAGCAATAAAATTCGAAAATATATCCAAACAATACCGCCTCGGAGTTGTCTCTACGCAAACGCTTAGTCACGACCTCAATCGTTGGTGGAAGATGAATGTCCGTGGACAGGAAGATCCCTATTTAAAGATTGGCGAAGTAAACGATCGGGCACATAAAGGCGAAAGCGAATATGTATGGGCACTAAAGGATATTAACTTCGAAGTGCAACAAGGAGATGTGCTCGGTATTATAGGAAAAAATGGAGCCGGCAAATCTACACTTCTAAAGATTCTCTCCAAAGTTACAGCACCAACTACCGGAACCATTAAAGCAGCCGGACGTATCGCTTCCTTATTGGAAGTAGGTACCGGTTTTCATCCCGAGATGACCGGACGTGAGAATATCTATATGAACGGTGCCATTATGGGCATGACCAAAGCAGAGATCACCCGCCGTTTCGACGAGATTGTTGATTTCTCCGGCGTGGAACGATATATCGACACTCCCGCTAAACGTTACTCCAGTGGCATGACCGTACGTCTTGGTTTTGCCATAGCTGCCCACCTCGAACCCGAAATCCTTGTAGTAGACGAAGTACTGGCCGTAGGCGATGCCGAATTTCAAAAGAAAGCCATTGGGAAAATGCAGGATGTTTCAAGAGGAGAGGGGAGAACGGTATTGTTTGTGAGTCATAATATGGCGGCGATAAGTGATTTGTGTAGAACTGCCGTTTTGTTATCAAATGGAAGTGTCTCTTATAGTGGGAAAGTTAATCTGGTTGTTGAAAAGTATCTATCACTAAATAGTAGTGTATCATATGAATCTACTTGGTTAGGGTATAAAGCGCCAGGAAATAGAGATATAAAATTGAGAAAAGTTTATGCAATAGATTCTGAGTATAACCCAATTCAATATGCGTTCATAAATCAAAGAATTGGTTTTTGTATAGAGTATGAAGTTCTAGTCTCTGTTCCATATTTTACACATGGTATAAATGTTTACAACAATTTCGAGATTCATCTTTTTACTTCACATGATCAACATGACTTTGATAGAAAAAAAGATATAAAAGCGGGAAACTATAAAACAGTGGTTTGGATACCTGAGAATTTATTACAAACTGGAGAAATTGAATTAAGCTTTGCTTGTATGCGATATAATCCTTTTGAAGTTTTATTTCATGAAAGAAATCTGATTAGAATTAATGTTCTTGAAGTAATAGACGCTGCTACCCGCAATGATAATTACAAAGCAGACTTACCAGGATTAATTAGACCATATTTAGATTGGGATGACAGGATTACAGTTAATATATAACATATAAATTTAGAAATATGGAATCAACAGGTGAACGTTACATGCCAGAGTGGAAAGGAATAATAGAATTAGAACATTTAAACAGGTATTACTTTGTAATCAATCAAATTGATTTAAAAAATCGAAAAGTACTTGACATTGCTTCAGGTGAGGGATACGGTTCTAATATCTTATCAAATTATGCACAAAGTGTTGTTGGTGTTGATATAAGCAAAGAAGCTGTTGAACATGCAAAAAGCAAATACAATAATACAAATTTAAAATTTGTTCAAGGAGATGCTGCTAAAATACCTTTAGATGATGATTCATTTGATGTTGTTGTTAGTTTTGAAACCATTGAACATCATGATAAGCATTTAGAAATGATGAATGAAATAAAACGGGTTTTGAAAAGCGATGGTATTCTTATTATTTCTTCTCCAGATAAGTATTATTATACAGACTTACCTAAAATTAAAAACGAATTTCATGTAAAGGAACTTTATTACGATGAGTTTAAAAGATTAATATCTAAATATTTTAAACAGACATTCTTTTTCGGCCAACAGACATTTACTGGGTCAATTATTGCATTAGATGAAGAGTCAGATATATACAAAAGGCCTATATTGATAAAAAAAATGGGTGAAAAACAACCTATATTTCCTATTTATAACATTGCAATTGCTACAAATAAATTGAAATTTGAATTATTAGAACAACTTGTTTTTTATACAGAAGAAGATCAAGCTATAACCAAGTCTGATATTGAAGCTGCAAGATATTTAAAAGAAATTGAAATAAAAAAGTCAATAACTTGGCGTGTTGGGAAATCTGTTTTATATCCCTTGAAGTTAGTAAAAAAAGTATTCAATATTTAGAGCATGTAACTTTAATTAAATCAACTTAAGAAGGAGTAAAAATGATATCAATAGTTGTTTGTTCTCGTAATACTGATATTTCAGAGATATTAAAGCAAAACATAAGAATCACAATAGGTGTTGAACATGAGTTAATAGTCATTGATAATTCTCAGAATAAATATTCAATTTTTTCTGCTTATAATGAGGGAGTCCGTCGTGCTAAATATCCGTATTTATGTTTTATGCATGAGGATATTGAATTTCATACTCTTGATTGGGGAAGAAAGGTTATGAATCATTTCCACGAAAGTAATGTAGGATTAATCGGCGTAGTTGGGGGTCATTATTTGCCCGACTGTCCAGCTTCATGGTGGAGTACCGAATGTAGATCTGGAGAATTTATTCAGACCTATGATTATTTAGAAAATTCGCCTTCCAAAAAAATAAAACATAGTTGGACAAGATATAAAAGAGAGTCAGATAAAGCAATTTCTGTTGTAGCAGTTGATGGTCTTTGGTTTTGTATCTCCAAAAGTTTGTTTGAGAAGATTAAATTTGATGATATATCATTTCAAGGTTTTCATTGCTATGACTTGGATATTTGCATGCAAATACAGCAATTGAAATATGATGTACGTGTTGTTTTTGACATTTTGATTGAGCATAATTCAGGAGGAAATCATGATTTGAATCTGGTTTTAGGAAGAGAACAATTTCATAGAAAATGGGAAAGTTTGTTGCCGATAATAAAAGGAATAAATTTGACTGATTATGAGATTAAAGATAGATGTATAATGGCTAACGATATTCATGCTTTAAATAAAGACTATTTAAAGGCTAATGAAGAAATTAAACGTATTCTTAATACAAAGGCTTATCGTTTTGGTAAATTTTTTCTAAGACCACTTTCATTTATTCAATCAAAACTTCGGAATTATAGTGTTTAAGCGCAGATAGACGTAAATGTAAAATTGAAGAAGGTCAAATTAATCCATGTCTGAAAAAATTCCTAAAGTTTCAGTTGTAATCCCAAATTACAATCATGCCTCTTATTTAAAAGAGCGTATAGATAGTGTCTTGAATCAAACATATACTAACTTTGAATTAATCATGCTTGATGATTGCTCTACGGACAAAAGCAATGAAATACTGGCAGAATATAAAGACCATGAAAAGGTTTCAGAGTTCGTAATTAACAATAAAAATAGTGGTAGTGTTTTTCACCAATGGGAAAAAGGGATTCATTTAGCTAAAGGCGAGTATGTGTGGATTGCCGAAAGTGATGATTGGGCCGAACCAACATTGTTGGAAAATTTGGTAAATGTTTTAGATGGGAATTCCAATGTTGGTTTGGTCTCCTGTGATAGCGTGGTGGAGAATGGAACAAAAGAGAAATCGTTAATATCAGAATATCTGATTAGTAAATATAAGGATAATCGTTGGGGCAGTTATTATATTCATAGTGGAATTTGTGAACTTCAGGAAGTTATGATTTTTAACTGTACAATTGGCAATGTAAGTTCAGTGTTGTTCAGAAAGGAAATATTATTGCAAGCTAATCCATTTGATGTTTCACTTCGTTTTTCAGGCGATTGGTACTGTTATTTAAAGGTGGCTGCTATATCTGATATCGCCTATATTAACGAGCCACTCAATCATTTTAGACGACATGCTAAGAGTACATCGTTTAAAGCAGGATATAATTATTTAGTAGAACTTTTTAAAATTTATAACTGGCTTTTCTCAACAAAGATAGTGACAGATAAATTTGTTTTGAATAAAGCTTTTCATAGGTATGTTTCAGAAGTATACTATAATGGTTTAAGATGGCAGCCTGTAAAAGATATTCGACTGCTTTTACCAATAAATGGAAGCCTTTATTTAAAAATGACCATGAAGCTTATTAAACGAAAAATGAGAAGTTCAATTTATTTAATATTGGGAATAAAATAATAAAGTATCAAAAAAGTGGAAACCCGAATTAAAATACTTTTAGTATCGCACAGTAACTACGTTGGGGGTTCTGAGCTTTGCTTTTTTGAAATGCTTAAGGCTTTGCACAAAAATGATCACTATGATTTATATGCTGTTTTCCCAGCACAGGAAGGTCCTTTAAAGAAGAAATGTGAGGAATATTGTGAAGCTACTTTTACACAATACCTTCCACAGTGGATAGACGAAAGTGTAAAATACTCTTTAATAAGTAAATTTAATCGTTTAATAAGTATAGTTAGCTCAATAAAAAAATCTATCCGCCTCATTCATAATGTTTCACCGGATATTATTATTACAAATACATCATCTATTCCAGAATTTGCATTTGCTTCAAAATTCACAAGAACCAAACATGTTTGGTTTATACACGAATTAGTTGAAGATGGACTCAATTGTCATTTTATTTATGGAAAGAAATTTTCAAAAAGAATCATTGGTTTGTTTTCTGATATGGTAATTTCAAATTCAAAGTTTGTTTACTCCCGCTATTCTAAATACGTGTCAGAAGTTAAATTAATGACTGTATATCAGCCTGCAGAAATTAAAACTAATAATTTGGGTAATATAAAAAATAGTACGCTCACGTTGTTGATGATGGGAAATATTTCAGAGTTTAAAGGTCAAAAAGAAGCTATTTTAGCTTGCGGTGAATTGTATAAAAAGAATTTTGATTATCAATTACTTGTAGTTGGTGCTACAGCAAGTAAATATTTAGAAGAACTCAAAGGATTAGTTACTGATGAATATAGAGAGAGAATCGTTTTTCTACCGTTTTCATCAAACCCAGAATATTACTATAAACAATCTGATATTGTCTTAGTTTGTTCTAAATGTGAATCTCTAGGAAGAGTATCGATTGAAGCAATGAAGATGGGATTGCCTGTAGTGGCATCAAATAGAGGTGGTAACTTAGAATTGGTTGAGGATGGAGTGAATGGATATTTATACCAGCAGGGTAATCCAGTGGATTTGGCCAATAAAATTATGTTACTTGAGAGCACAACGATTCGTAAGCAATTTGGCCGAAATGGAAAAAAGTTTGCTGATGAAAATTTCAGTTTGATTGAATTTGGAGAAAAGTTAGAAAATATTATTCAACTAATAGTTGATAAAAAATAAAGTTGAATGCCAATAGTATCCGTAATAATTCCCAATTATAATCATGCACCCTATTTACGGCAACGTATTGATAGTGTGTTGAATCAAACTTATCAAGATTTTGAGTTGATATTATTGGACGATTGTTCAACCGATAATAGCAAGGAAGTATTACTCTCTTACAAAGGTCATCCTAAGGTTACACACTTGGTATTTAATGAACAAAACAGTGGTAGTACGTTTCGCCAATGGGACAAAGGTATTGAGTTAGCTTTGGGGAAATTTATCTGGATAGCTGAAAGTGACGACTGGACAGAGACTGACTTTTTGGAAATATTGATAACAGCTGAAATAAAATATCCGGATGCAGGATTACTTTATTCAGCTTCGACATTAATAGATTCAGCTGGAAATTGTACCTACGACAATGCAGCCAACAATACTGGTGAAACCATTTTCTACAAAGGAAAGGAATTTATTGAACAGACGATGCTTACCAGTAACGCTATTGGGAATGCAAGTATGATGCTGTTTCGAAAGTCCTTACTTAGTCATGTTGTAAATAACGAATATAGGCAGATGAAATATTCAGGCGATTGGTTGTTATATGTACAGTTGATTTCAAACACTAATGTCCTTGAAATAAAGCAAACGCTGAACCACTACCGTATTCATGCCGCCAATGTATCGAATCATGCTAAGCAGTCGGGCAAGTATTATACGGAAGGCTTTCGGGTTTTTACTTATATCACTACCATTGAAGGAATAAACATTTCGCAAAGCGTCTTGATGAAATGGGCAAAATTATATTTAAAGGATAACAAAAGATATTCCTTCCCTACAGAAATAAAGAAGGAGATATGGAATTTATTCTATCAATATAATCCCATAATCAATGTGTATATATTCCTAGGTAGATTGGCTTATGCTTTCAAAAAATAGCTTATGAAAAGAGTGACAGTGGTATTGCCGGTTTACAATGGCTCAAAATATTTAAAAGAAACAATTGACAGTGTTCTAAATCAAACTTACAAAGATTTTGATTTCCTCATTATTAACGATGCTTCAACAGATAATAGTGAAGATGTTATTCTTTCATTCACTGACCCCAGAATAAAATATCATTTAAATGAAATGAATCTCGGATCAATTGGTGCTCCTGTAAAGGGCATGAATATGAGCGAGACAGAATATATAGCACGCATTGACCAGGATGATATATGGTTGCCAGCCAAATTGGAAAAACAAATTCAGATCATGGATGCCGATCCTCAAATTGGCATTTGCGGAACATCCATCGAACTGTTTGGCGACCGGAGCGGTGTAAAAATCTTTCCAATAACAAATGAACATTTAAAAGTGGGCTTTTTATTTTTTTGCTGTATGAGCCATCCTAGTGTTGTATTCCGTAAATCATTTTTAGTAGAGACGGGTGTCACATATAACGAAACGTATCGCTTGGCCGATGACTACAAAATGTGGATTGATTGCATTGACCTCACTCAGATATATAACATTTCGGAACCTTTGGTTCGCTACCGACAGCATGAAGAACAAATTTGTTCGACAGCGAATGCTCCGAAGCAAATGCAGGTACAAAATAAAGTACGGTTGGAAATGCTAGAACGGATTTCTTTAGATTTTAGTCGAGACGAAATGAAATTTCACATTAATCATTTTGTGGAAGGGAAAATTGAATCGATAAATGATTATAAGCGGTCTGTCAAGTGGAGTCAACTTATTTGTAAAAGAAATGATGAGAGTGGAAAATATATCGATCCGGATATTTTAAATGTCGATTTAAAATACCATTTGCAAGTATTTTTAAAGCGATACATCTTAAATCAGTTTTTTCAAAAGATGAATATAGTTGCTTTGATACGCTATTTTTTCTCATTTAATTGGATTTACCTGAGTGTAAGAAGAAATCTAGGCATTGCTAAGCAATGTATTTTAAAATAGTATGATTCTACAAAAAATAAAACGCAAAATTTATAAACTGTTTCACCCAGCTGTGGGGGAGATACTGATGTTGCATCGGGTAGTTGAGAACAGAAGCCTACTGGATGCCAATCGGCAAATGGAAATTACACCGGAGTTTCTTGAAAAGACCTTGCAGAACTATCAACGAAAAGGTTATCAGTTTGTTTCTTTGGACGAAGTCCACAAGATTGTTAGCAAACAAATGAGACCGAACCAAAAGTTTGTGTGCTTTACTCTTGATGATGGATATGTTGATAATTACGAATTAGCTTACCCAATTTTTAAGAAATACAATTGCCCTTTTGCCATTTATATTACAACTGATTTTCCAGATGGAAAAGCCTTACTTTGGTGGTATGTATTGGAAGATATACTAATCAACCAAAATGAACTAATATTAGGAGATGGCACCCGATACGATTGTTCAACTATTGAAAAGAAGAATACAACATTTGACGCAGTCCGGCAGAAAATATTTAACAGTCAGTCTCAAGATATGGGATTTACATTAAGTTGCATGTTTGTAAACTATAGCTATTCCTTTGAAGATAAAAATGAAAGATTCGCTTTGAATTGGGAACAAATTTCCGAAATGTCAAAGGACAGTCTTTGTACTATTGGGTCACATACAGTGTCGCACGGAGTATTACCAAATATGAATGTGGAGCAAATTGAAGCAGAACTCAGAGATTCAAAACTTAAACTTGAACAGTATGTTAGTAAAAAAGTAGATCATTTTGCCTATCCATATGGAGCATTTGATGAATCAGTATTGGATTTCGTAAGAAGAGCTGATTATAAAACTGCTGTTTTGGCTAATGGGGCAGAAATTAGAAAAGGTAATTTCCTTTGGAAAATGAGTAGATGTATACAGTCAAATTGGAATAATATATTGAATTAGTAAATTTATGAAAACAGAAGAACATTATTTACAATTAAATCAGCATACGAAAAAAACGCTAATCTTTCATTTAGGTCATTCTGCAGGATTTTATTCTGAAATTAACAACATGGTTTTTGCTATAATATATTGTGTTCAACATAATATTTGCTTTAAACTCTATTCATCTGATGCTAACTTTCGAGAAAAAGATGGTTGGGATGATTATTTTAATCCATTTTGCAAGGAAATTAGATTTCGCCCACTACATTATATTAATGGAAGAAACGTTTCCCCTACTTTAGGTATCAAAACAAAAGTTTATACTCCCATTTTTAGGTTCATGTGTAAAAATATATTCTTAACACAAGACCTATGGGATGAGATAAGATGTATTGATAAGACTTTTATGCCAATACAAATATCGGGCATTAATGTTGATTATTTTCATGAGGCAACTAAAAGAATAATTCATATAATTTATCGATTTAACGACCAAACAAGAAGGGAAATTGATTTTTTAAAAAAAACTATTTCGATAGAAGGAGAGTATTTAGGATTTCATATAAGAGGTGGGGACAAAATAACAGAATGTGAAATTGTTAATGTAGAAAATTATATGGGTTTGGCTAATAGTCTCTCTAATATACGTCAAATATTTGTTTCGACTGATGATTATCGTTTTTATGAGAGGTTGTGCGAAAAATATCCCGATTATAAATTTTTTACGATTTCAGAACCATCATCAAAAGGTTATCTCCAAAGTGATTTTGTTAATTCAACTCCAGCTGAAAGACGAAAAAGTATGATTAATATGTTTGCTTCTATGGAATTTTTACTTGAGTCTCAACATACCATTTGTACATATAGTTCAAATATAGGAATGTTCTTAGGAATGATGATGGGAGATAGAGCACATGGTGTTGACTTTCCCGAATGGATAATCTGGTAAATTACAAACTTGAATTTTTTTTATGAACTCAATTTTGAATATGAAAACTAGTTATTCTTTTATTAAACGATATTTTAATGATACTAGATTTAATAAAGGAGAACAAATCCGTTTTTATAATTTTTGGGATACTCAACTTCCTCCTGAAATGTGGCTGGCACGGTTTATACATCATCATAAGCTAAACAGTAACTATTCAGAAAAAATAAATTTTTACTCAGTATTGGGTCCAGTAGAAACATTAAAGTATAGAAGGAAAGGCTTAAACATCTTTTTCTCGGGTGAGAATATGTCTGCAGATCGTTTTGCTAAGTATCGTGAGGTTTGCGAACAAAATCCGTTTGATTTATCAATTGGTTTTAATACAAATGAATCGGCTGAATCAATACGTTTTCCATTATGGATACTTTATTTGTTTGAGCCGGAATCGACTTATGAAGATATAAAAGCAAAAGTAAACAGATTATCTAATGCGACAATTGATAACAGAACTCGTTTTTGTTCATTAGTTGCCAGTCATGATTGGAATGGAATACGTGGTGAGATTATTGATTCACTTCAATCCATTGATTTAGTTAGCTCCGGGGGGATATTCAGACAAAATACGGATGAGTTGCATACAACCTATAATGATAATAAATATGAATTTCTAATGCAATTTAAATTTAACATTTGCCCAGAAAACTCAAATTATGAAGGTTACGTGACTGAGAAATTATTTCAATCAATAGAGGCTGGCTGCATTCCCATTTATTGGGGTTCGGATAATCGACCAGAAGAAGATATTTTAAACAAAAATGCTATTTTGTATTGGAATCAAAACGAAAATAATGATGAGACTATTTCTTTGATAAGAGACTTATACAGCAATGAAGATAAATATTTACAATTTATTAATCAACCCAAATTGTTACCTGGCTCTGAAAATATAATTTGGGGGTATTTTGAAATGCTTCAGCATAGATTGCGTGAATTGACTAGTTAATGTATTGTTAATTGTATGGAAGAGTCAGACATTATGAACAAGAAAGCGTCTAGTGGACGAAATAACTTTTTGGATTTAATAAAAGGTATCGCTATTGTTTTAGTCGTTTTAGGACATTCAATTCAAGTTGGAAACGGTGGAGAGTGGTTCAAAAATAACTTATACTATGAGAATGTTCTTTTTAAAGTAATATATAGTTTCCATATGCCAGTGTTTATGATGATTAGTGGTTATCTATTTTATTATACAATGCAAAATCATTCAGATAAAGAAATATTACTAAGTAGAATAACTAGGCTTTTAATCCCAATATTTATATGGAATGGATTATTCTTGATATTTCATTTTATAGTACATTTCATTCATCATGATATTATTCATCACGACCTTGTTGAGATTAACTTAACGGTAGGTTTGACGAATTATTTATGTTCAAGTTTTCAGACAACTTGGTTTCTATGGGCAATTCTATGGTGTTCATTGATAGTATTGATATCTAATAGATTATTTAAAGATTGCATATTCATATATATATTAGTTTTTATCTTGACATTTGTTGTTACCGACTCATTTAATCTCTCTCTATATAAGTATATGTATCCATTTTTTATAATTGGGTACTTTTTCTGTAAAAAAAAAGGAGATGTTTGTAAAATATTACAGAGGGTAAATGTAATTTATTTATTGTTAGTTGTCGCTTTGATTTATTTGCTTTTAATGCCGTTTTATAACTATAGTTCATATATTTATACTGGTGGATATACAATTATAGGAAGAAATGCGGAAACTCAAATTGCAATTGATATTTATCGATTGATGGTTGGTTTGTTTGGAGGCGTTTTTATAATTTTAATTATTAGTCAGTTGTTTAAATTCGATATTTTCTCTAAAGTGAATATTATAACTAAACTTGGTATTGATTCTTTGGGTATTTATATTGTTTCTGGCTATTTATTTATATTTGTGCAAAAGCTTACTGTAAGTTTATCAATAAATTATATTATCTCTCTGTTGGAAACAATGGTTGTTTTAGCTGTTTCATATTTAATTGTTTATTTTTTAAAGAAAAGTAAGATAGCAAATATTCTTCTTCTTGGTGGACGCTAAAAATAAATGTTGGATCGAAAAAATCAAATGGAATACATTTACTTGGGCTTTTAATAAATAAAATATGCTATGAAATACTCATTTATCATCCCCGTGTACAACGTTGAGCAATACCTGCGAGATTGTCTTAACTCAGTTTTGGTACAAACTTATCCCGATTATGAGGTGATTTGCGTGAATGATGGTTCCACCGATGGAAGTATGGCTATACTCGAAGAATATCAACAGAAATATCATCAGATTATAATTATCTCTCAACCCAATAAAGGACTAAGCGGCGCACGCAATGCCGGTATACGGGCATCTAAAGGTGATTATATCTTTTTCTTGGACAGTGATGATTGGATAGAACCAGATACATTGAAAGTACTGGCAGAAATGCAAAGAGGAGAGGACTTAATATGCTTTAATGGGCGTCGCTTTTTTGAAAATGGAATAATTGAAGAACCCGATAGTGCGATAGAAGAAACGCAGTTGACAGGTTGGGAGTATTATAACAAATATGCATTGGTATCAAGAAAGTTTCACTTTGTATGTACGGTGTTGAGATTGTACCGAAGAGAATATTTATTGGAAAACAAGTTATTTTTTGAAGAGGGTATTTATCACGAAGATAATCTCTTTACACCACTAGCTTGTTACTATGCTCAAACAGTAAAAGTAATCCCCTATTGTTTGTACATTTATCGTATCAGAAAAGGGAGTATAACTCAAACGTTGAATGTTCAACGGCTTTTTGATATGATTACAGTCGCAAACAAACTCTCAGAATTTTTTATCCCCATCAGAGATATAGACAAACGTCAACTTTATAGAGAGATAGCCGGAGAGTATTTTGGAGCCTTTACAAGTGATATTGTGAAGTTATATGGTAATAAGGATGCTGAAATTAAAAAACAGATTAATTGGGAGAGCTTTAAGGAGTTGAGTATTTATCCCCGGCACCGAAGGATTTATGTGCTATTAAAAATTCAACCGATCTTGTTTAGGCTGTACTTGAAATTAGAATTATGGGTTAAAAGGAGGTCCTAACTCTAGGGAGTATGTGTATTTTACAAGTCGGTGTAAGCATAATATTATAGCCAATAGTTCTTTTAGCTGGTGGGGAGCCTGGTTGAACGCGCATCCGGATAAGATAGTGGTTGCACCCAAAAAGTGGTGGCGATTGTTTGAAAACGATGATGTGGTGCCGGCTGGCTGGGTTCGGATATAATAGATCCAGCTCATTTAGTTGAATTATTACCACCATTTTCCACTCTCCATCTGCTTTCAGCCGCGCGGCTTTCCTTTAGTGCCGTATGGCTTTTCTCCAGTGCCGTATGGCATTCCTCCAGTGCCGCATGGCAATCGTCAATAGCCGCATGGCTTTCCTTCAGTGCCGTATGGCACTCACCAATAGCCGTATGGCATTCCTTCAGTGCCGCATGGCATTCCTTCAGTGCCGCATGGCTTTTCATTAGTGCCGTGTGGCACTCACCAATAGCCGTATGGCTTTTCTATTCCGCCACGCGGCCTTTTACTTCTGCCCACATATCTTTTTTACTTTTCTACTACGAGTTCGGGATAAGAATGTATTTCTAAATCAACTAACTTTCAGAAAATCTGGAAATAAGGTTGTATTGGCTCTGACTTCTTTTGCTACTAAGGTAGAACAAGATGGTAA
>Ga0302215_10002412_pt1 | contig 12848 bp, 8 predicted proteins | sample II_Fen_N3_1_FD_194580 | JGI IMG/M metagenome (GOLD analysis project Ga0302215, IMG submission 194580) | Peat permafrost microbial communities from Stordalen Mire near Abisko, Sweden - II_Fen_N3_1 | ecosystem: Environmental > Terrestrial > Soil > Wetlands > Permafrost | place: Sweden: Abisko... | reverse complement strand
CAGAAATAATGGAGAATCCGCGTGCAATCAATGCTTTGGCTAATGCAGCTGCATTTTTCTTAACCTGAGTTTGATATGCTATATATTCAGGTTGCAGACATTCGCCAAATGAAACAGCTTTAGCAGCAATTACGTGTTCTAGCGGGCCACCTTGAATTCCAGGGAAAACAGCTGAGTCGAGTAGGGCAGACATCATTTTAATTTCGCCTTTTGGAGTGGTTTTTCCCCAAGGATTTGGGAAGTCTTTTCCTAATAAAATGATACCACCACGCGGTCCGCGAAGGGTTTTATGAGTTGTAGAAGTCACAATATGAGCCCATTTCAAAGGATTTTCCAATAGCCCGGCAGCAATTAAACCTGCAGGGTGAGCCATATCAATCATCAAAATTGCACCAACTTTATCAGCGATTTCGCGCATGCGTTTGTAGTCCCATTCGCGAGAGTAAGCAGAACCACCACCAACAATAACTTTTGGTTGTTCGCGAAGAGCTACTTCTTCCATTTGGTCGTAGTCCACACGACCTGTATCTTCTTTCACATTGTATTCGCATGGTTTGTAAAGAATACCCGAGCTGTTTACCAACGAACCGTGTGACAAGTGTCCACCGTGCGAAAGGTTCAATCCTAAAAATTTATCTCCCGGATTCATACAAGCTAAAAATACGGCAGCATTGGCTTGTGCACCGGAGTGAGGTTGCACATTGGCCCATTCTGCCCCAAAGATTTCTTTCAAACGGTCGATTGCAATTTGCTCGCTTTGATCCACCACTTCGCAACCACCATAATAGCGCTTGCCGGGATAGCCTTCGGCATATTTATTGGTTAACACAGAACCCATTGCTTCCATAACTTGTTCGCTTACAAAGTTTTCGGAAGCAATCAATTCAATACCTTTCATCTGGCGCTGTTTTTCGCGCGCAATGATGTCAAAAATAACCTGGTCTCTTTTCATTTTTGTTGTCTAAAGTCTATGGTCTAAAGTCAGAAGTCTTTAGTCGATAGATGGAATTATTATTTAATTTATTTTTCTAATTTATAGATTTAGCAATACCTGAAATCTCTCAAAAAATTTCCCCACATGAAAGCCATCCATCAAGGCATGATTGGCATGTACATCCACTGGTAACCACATTTTATCACCATCCTGAGTAAGTTTCCCAAATGTAATTTTTGGAATGCTGCGTCCCACACTCAAAATACGCGCATGGTTTACAGCCGTAAAGTCGGCCCACGGAAGCGTTGAATAGTGAATTAGGTTCTCGCCGTCGAATGTAAATTTCAAGCCTCGTTCGGCTTTTACCCTTTCAACTTCGTCCATTGCTTGTGGCATAAAAACTTCAATATCTTCGTTATATGGCATATATCCGCATCCATAAGTTTCGTCTTCGCGAAAAATAGTCGGTCCGGCGCCTACGCTATCATAGCAATAAACCTTGTCATCTTCCAACCGATACCGGAATTCTTCAATTTCGTTGACTGTTTTCAACGACAAATATAAGTAATATAATGAAAAAGGATAACCTGCTTCTTTTGCTTTTTTATAAGCAGTCGAACATTCAACCTTAACAGTTACGCCAAACAAAGGTTCATCGAAGTTTTTAAATACTTCAAAGTGCTCACGGCGTTTCCAGGTTGTAAGGTCTATTTCGTGTTTCATTTTTTCTTTTGCACAGTCCACCCAAATTTTCCAATTTCTTCACCCAGTTTATAATAATGACCGTGCGAATAAGCAATTAACTTTGCGGCACCCAAATCAAAAGTGTCTGTCTCCGGGTTAATATACTTGGAATCAGCTTGAACATTCACCACATTGGCTATAAACATATCATGGGATCCAAGCGGAATAATCTCTTTAACTTTACACTCAATACAAAGCGGTGATTCTTGAACAATAGGTGCATTGACCATTTCACCTTTGACAGGAGTCAGCTTCATTTCTTCAAATTTATTGAAGTCCTTTCCACTCTTCACTCCGCACCAATCGGTTGCATAAGCCATGTCTTCGTTGGTAAGGTTGATTACAAATTCGCCGCTTTTCTTAATAATATTGTATGAGTGACGTTCTTTTCTGACAGATATATAACACATGGGTGGATTGGAACATATTGTCCCCATCCAACTAATGGTTATTAGGTTGTAATCTTTAGGTTTGCTTCCGCACGAAATTAAAGCGGCAGGCAATGGGTAAATCAACGTGCCCGGTTTCCAGTTTATTTTACTCATTTCTAAATAATTACTTTATTTTTGCATCTTCTCGTTTTACTTCACGTTCGCAATAATGGCATTTAAGCATTATCTCTCCATCATGTTTCAGTACGTGGAATCGAGTCATAACCGGTTGGTTATTGGTTATACAATTGGGGTTAGTACATTGAACTATTTCGCGAATTTCATTCGGCAAACTTAATGGTCTTTTTTCCACCACCTGAAAATCACGAATAATATTAATCTTTGCGTTGGGTGCTATCAAAGCTATTTTATTGGTTTCGTCTTCGGCAAATGCCCTATCGGATATTTTGATAATTCCTTTCGAACCAATTTTGGCACTTTCAAGATTATTGGCAAGCGTTATTTGGTTTAAGGAGGATTCTAAATGTAAAATTGAAACTACCTTAAACATTTTGTCAGAAGGAATATGATCGATTACAGTTCCATTGCAAAGTGCAGCAACTTTTAATTTTTTTTCCATGGTTACGAAATACACAAATTACACGAATTTAATACGAATTTCACAAATTACTTAATCATTTCCACATTAGTGGTTAGGGATTCAGTCCCAATACTTTGCTTACAATGGCCTGTCGTATATACAAACCATTTTGTGCTTGTCTGAAATAATATGCTTTTTCATTTCCATCAACATCAGGATCAATTTCCGTAACCCGGGGAAGCGGGTGAAGAATGCGCAGATTAGGTTTGGAATGCGCCAGCATATCATTTTTTAACGTGTAAACGTTTTTCACCCGTTCGTACTCCATCAAATCCTGAAAACGTTCCTTTTGAACCCGGGTCATGTAAAGTATATCTGCGTCGTTGAAATTTTCATTGAGTTCGTTCACTTCCGTAAAAGGAATGTTCTTTTTACGGCAGAACAGTTTGTACTCGTCAGGCATTTTCAATTCATCAGGAGCAATAAATTTGAAAGTAGGATTGAAGTGTGACATCGCCATTATCAGCGAATGTACCGTACGCCCGTATTTCAAATCGCCTACCAAGCATATGGTTAGGTTTTCCAACGTTCCCTGAGTTTTTAGAATCGAATACAAATCCAACAATGTTTGTGAGGGATGCTGATTCGCACCATCGCCCGCATTAATAATCGGAACGGGCGAAACTTCTGCCGCATAACGTGCCGCACCTTCGAGCGGATGTCGCATCACGATTGCATCGGCATAGCAGCTTACCATGTGAATCGTATCGTTAAGTGTTTCGCCTTTTGCTGAACTACTCGTTGCTGCATCCGAGAAACCGATAATTGATCCACCAAGGCGTATAACAGCCGTTTCAAAACTTAACCTAGTTCGGGTTGAAGGTTCAAAAAACAAGGTGGCAATAACTTTGCCATCCAACGTTTTCCGATTCGGATTGGCTTCAAACTTTGCAGCCGAATCAAGTATCGACAGAATTTCTTCTTTACTGTAATCGGAAATGGATACTAAACTGTTGTTGCTCATAATATGACTTAATTCAGATTCCAAACCCTTGAAGGGATTCAAAGATTTTGCTAAAGAGGTTTTAAATTTTTCAGTTCCTTTATAGGAAATATGGGTTTAAAAAAAACCAACATAAATCTGACAGTGATTTATATTGGTTTTGATTTTTCTGCAAGCAAATTTTCTACGCAACTATTTCGCTGTGAGCTGCTTTGTTCGAAAAAATATTTTAAGTTTTCCGTTTTCATTTCGTGTACAAAGATAGTCGTTTTTTTTTGAATAATGAAAATAGATTTTGAGTAATATTATTGTGATAATTCTTTTTTATTTGTTTGTCAAAAAAAAACAGAGGTTATCTAAATTTCTTAGACAACCTCTTATAATTTGAAAGTTTCTTGATTTATTTATCAAAAATGAATTAGTTAAAAATATATTTTAAACCAATTTGTAAACTCCATGTTTGAGAATATGAGTATGTTGTAGTGAAAGATTGAGTTGGATATACCGAATTTCCTGCCGCATCTTTAATTTTTACAACAGAGAAAGTTGGTACGTTGTTGACATCTTTACTTTCATATTTCAAAATCTGACCATATGTTACAGAGCTCATATTTTTAGATATACCCCATTCACTGTTAAGCAGGTTTCCGAAGTTTAACATATCAAAACTAAGTTGAAGAGTATTCATAGTTTTACCTGCTCTAATTTTGAAGTCTTGAGTTAATCTAACATCAAAATTGTTGACCCAAGGTGCTCTTGCTGCATTAGCTTCGGCATATTGTCCCTTATGAGAACTAAGATATTTGTCTTGCGCCATAAAGTTAAAGAATGCATCTTCGTCAGCTGTAGTTAAGAACTTAATATCACCTTTTTGAGTCGGAATATAAATCAAGTCTGTTTTCCAACTATCACCATTCATATCATTTGAGTATGTATAGCTATTACCTGATGTTGAATAACCTGAGTAAAACACGTTTATTGTTGTTGCCAGCATGTTATTGGCATATGGCAATTTATAAGATAATGAAGCAATTACTTTGTTTGGAACAACATATTGTGAGCGTTGCAAAGTTGGCATTTGCGGACCATTAACTGAAACAAGACCTCCATAAGCAGATGATGCATTACTACCAGGCATACCAGTGATTTCTTTCGATTCAGTAATGGTATAAGCTGCCATAATATTTAAATTTTTAATTGGAGTTGCATTGATGGTAATATTACCAATAGCTCCCCAGCCTTCGTTGGTATTAGTCAACACATATGCATTCGGATTAGTGGAAGAGTATTTGTAATTTGCAGGATAAATGTATCTATTATCCGAACCTCCAAATTTAGTCCAAGTTGCATCCGGACTTTTTAAATTATAATTAGTCAACATTACAGCATTAAGAGTCTTAGTGTAAATACCCTCAAGTGTTACTGATAATGGGAATGAAACAGGAACCTGATAATCTACTGCTATTGATGACTTCCATACTTGTGGCATTTTGAAGTTAGGATCAACGCCAGCTATTTCAGACGGAAGAACTCCATCAGCAGGTGTAATTGTTTTAGGCAATCCTAATTTGTCAATTAATGCGTTAACATCGGTTATCATACCACCAGCCAAAGTAGCAAGAGCCGGACTAGCAGTTTTAATTGATCCATTTGTGTTATAAGTTGTGGTGGCTTTGTAGCTACCTTGAACCATTCCAGCATTTGTTGGCATATTTGTAAAGAATACCAATGGAAGTCTTCCAGTAAATATACCTGTTCCCCCACGGACTTTTAATGATTTGTCGTTAAACACATCCCAAGTAAATCCTACACGTGGTGAAAGTAATACTTTTGCCGATGGCCAAACGCCCGTGTCAATTTTTCTGCCTCCAAAATCAAGGTTGTAAATGGCATTATTTCTTATTATATTATCAACAAAGCTTAACAAATCAGCGCGTACGCCATAAGTTATTTTTAAATTGTCTTTAATGTTCCATTCATCTTGAAGATATGCTCCGTATTGATTGAAAGATACTTCGGCAGCTGGATTTGTTTCACCATTATAACCATAAGTAAGAGCAAAATCAATAGGTGCCGCCTTATTTAAGAAGTCGCTTAAGCTGGCATAACGATAATACGCAGTTCCGTTTCTCATATAGGCGTTGTTAGCCATTTGATATTCGTAGTTTAAACCTGCGGTTATTTTGTGTTTGTCTAAATAATATGTAAAGTTATCAGTAATTGATAATGTGTTGTTATGTACACCATTGTTCCATGTGAAAAGTTCGTAACCGGCAGAAATATATGGCTCAATAATTGGATTATTGTTTGTTGCACGTCCCACTAAGATATCAACAAATGGAAATTTATCAGAATTTGAACCACGCACGTCATCAATTTTTGTAAAGGTTGCTAAAAATTGATTAGACATATTGTTGTTTAATCTTGAGTTTAATTCAGCAGAAATAGAATTTACTACATTGTCCATTGAATAAAGTGAGTTTGAAAATGCCATACCGTATTGCGAAATACGATCCATATTGCTGTTTCTAGACCCTGCATCTGTCGAATTTCCATTAGTCTGATTCCATGACTGATTTTTAGTGTAATTGTAACGAACGTTCAATTTATTTCTTTCGTTGATATTCCAGTCAATTCTTGCCAAAAGTTTTATGTTACTCTCGTCGCCCGGATAATCGGTGTATGATCCGGGATCATATCCATAGTTGGTTAACAAATGATTGCGAACAGCATCCATATCAGCGATTTTAGCACGTGACAGCGATTTTCCATCACTAATTCCGTTTTCAGAAGGTCTCCAAGTAACTACTTGTCCCGGTTTCTTTTCCATTTCGGCATTTACAAAGAAGAAAAGTTTGTTCTTAATAATTGGACCACCAACGGTTAAACCATATATATTTTTAGAGGATGCTTTACGAGCTCCAAAATCATAACTGCCAATTGTGTTACCACGTAAATCTTGATTGGTAAAGAAAGTATAAGCTGATCCCTTAAACGTGTTTGTTCCAGATTTTGTAATTGCATTTACACCTCCACCTATAAAATTTGTTTGGCGAACGTCATATGGAGTTACGACAACTTGTATTTCTTCAATTGCATCCAACGAAATTGGAGTTCCGCCGCCAGGTAAACTAGATGAAAGACCAAAATTATTGTTGAAGTTTGATCCGTCGATTGTGAAATTGGTAGAGCGTCCATCACTTCCACCGAAGCTCATGCCTGATGCATAAGGAGATAAACGGGTAATGTCTGATATGCTTCTGCTAATTGTTGGCATTGAAGCAATTTTTTCAGATGAAATGTTAGTTGAAGCACCTGTTTTTTCTGTTGAAAATTTAGTTTTTTGCGTAGATACAACCACTTCACTCAGTTCTTTTGATCCTTCTTTTAATTCAACACTAAGTGTGTAAATTTCACCCAACTGAAGTTGAATGCCTGAAAATTGCTCTGTAGAGTAACCAATATAAGATACTTTAACGGTATAAGGACCACCTACACGCATGCCGGTGATATTGTACCGTCCATCTACATTAGTTACAGAACTGTAAGTTGTTCCAGAAGGTGTGTGAGTTGCTATTACTGATGCCCCAATAATTGCTTCCCCTTTAGCAATAATTTTACCACTTATCGCCGAAGTGGTAACCTGAGCGTTTATTATCGATGTACTCAATAATAAAATCGTTAAAACTACATACTTTAATTTTTTAATCATAAAAATCAGTTGTTTTCGTTAATAAAATATTTGATGGAATTATTTTCTTTGGAAAAATGGTTGTTTATTTAGTGTATTTGAGTCAATTTTTTTTTATTCGCAAACAGTTTTTATTCTAAATTTGTGCAAATATAAGATTTTTAGTGTTAAGACGTGTTTCAATAGAGTGAATATTTATCAACAATTTAGTCATTAAGAATCCATAAATCTGAAATAAAGTTTAAAACAACTGAGGAAAGGTGTCAATTACAAGATAATTATGATAATAATTTCCAAAATATCATTAAATTATGCTTCGGAGCTTTAAATTGAAATATTTAAATGTGTGAAATGACTGTTAGTAACTTATTTGTGATTTTGCTCAAAAATAGTTATAATTTGAAAATTGTAAACATTTCAACTAAAAACGAATTGTTTCTGTTATTTTTGAATTGATGGACACATCCTAATTGAATCAAAAAAGTAGTATCTTTGTTTTTTTTAAAATTTGAAGCTTTTTATGGATTTCAATAGCAAATTTATGCGCAAAGCCATTGCTTTGTCAATAGAAAATATCAAAAAAGGAGGTGGTCCGTTCGGTGCTGTAATAGTGAAAGAAGGTAAAATAATTGCTACCGGTTCAAATAGAGTTACTGCAAATACCGATCCTACTGCACATGCCGAAATAAACGCCATTCGCAAAGCTTCCCGTAAACTGGGTACATTCGATTTATCGGGTTGTCAGATATACTCTTCGTGCGAACCTTGCCCCATGTGTCTCGGTGCTATTTATTGGGCGCATCTTGATAAACTTTATTACGGAAACACAAAGCTTGATGCCAAAAACATTGGGTTCGATGATTCGTTTATTTACGATGAGATTGATTTAAAACCCAAAGATCGAAAGGTAACCACTACTCAAATATTACAAGATGAGGCAATCGTGGCTTTTGAATTATGGCAAAAAACGGATGATAAAGTAAAATACTAAGACTCTGATTGTAAAAGTAAAGGCTTAATTTCCAACAAATATAAATTTCAATTTGAATCTTTCTGATTTTCAACAACTCTACGCCCTTCACCCACAAGTAAAAGAGCTTGTAAAGAAGGTTACTTCACTCGAACCAATTATAAAAATATCCGGTTTGAGTGGGTCTTCATCTGCTTTGGTGGTTGCCTCGCTTTTCAAAGCGAATCCTCAAACTCACGTTTTTGTGTGCGATGACACAGATGAAGCGGCCTATTTGTATAACGATATAAAGCAAATTCTTTCTGTCGAAGAGGTTTTTTTCTTTCCGTCCTCATTCAAAAAAGCAATTAAACTTTCACAACTTGACGCAGCAAACGAAATATTACGAACCGAGGTTCTGAACTGTTTGGCAAATACTACAATTCCCTGTCTGATAATAGCTTCGCCCGAAGCATTGATTCAAAAGGTTGTTTCGGCTGATAGCATGAAGTCAAATATGCTGCGAATGAGGGTTGGCGAAAATCTTGGTATTGAATTCGTGGTTGAAATGCTCAAGGAATACGGTTTTGAACGTGTTGATTTTGTTTACGAACCTGGGCAGTTTTCGGTCAGGGGAAGCATTGTTGATATCTTTTCGTTTGCGAATGAATTGCCATATCGATGCGACTTTTTTGGAGATGAGGTAGAATCAATCCGCGTATTTGACATTGAGACTCAGTTGTCGAAGGAAAAGAAGACTGAGGTTATTATTATTCCTGATTTACAAAGAGATAAGAAATCGAATCATGTTTCTTTCTTTGAATTCATTCCTGCGAATAGTCTAATTAGTTTTTCCAATGTGGCTTTCGCGCGCGAGAAATTGAATCAGCTTTATAATGAGCTACTTATTAAAATCAATGAAAGTGAGCAAAAAACTCCACATTTAAAAAAGACTCACATTACCGGTGATGAATTAATTGAACAAATAGAACCGTTCCGGAAATTGGAATGGGGGGAGAAATCTTATTTCAAAAGCGATTCAAAAATTCATTTCAACACTTCACCACAACCGATCTTTCATAAAAACTTTGATTTAGTTGCCGAAAATTTAAAACATCGCCTAAATGAAGGTTACAAGCTTTATATACTGAGTGACAGCGTTAAGCAAACTGACCGAATTGCTGCTATTTTTGCAGATAGAGGAGATGAAATAGGGTTTCAGCCTATAAAAAATACGCTTCACGAAGGTTTTGTAGATCACGATTTATCGCTGATTTGCTATACCGATCATCAGGTTTTCGACCGTTTTCATAAATATCAGCTTAAAACAGACAAAACCAGACTTGGGAAAGTTGTGATGACACTCAAGGAACTGAATCAGTTTCAGATAGGCGATTATATGGTGCATGTGGATCATGGTGTTGGGTCGTTTGGTGGTTTAGTGCGCACCAATGTGAATGGCAAAATGCAGGAAATGGTGAAGCTTATTTACAAGGATGACGATATAATTTTTGTAAGTATTCATGCTCTACACCGCATTTCGAAGTACAAAGGAAAAGAAGGTGAAGCTCCGCGTATCAATAAACTTGGCTCGGGAGCTTGGGAACGCCTGAAAGAACGAACCAAAACCAAGGTTAAAGATATTGCCCGCGAGTTGATTAAACTTTATGCCAAACGAAAAGCAGAGCAAGGTTTTCAATACTCGCCGGATAGTTATCTACAGCAGGAATTGGAAGCTTCATTCATTTATGAAGATACTCCCGATCAGGTAAAAGCAACAGCCGATGTAAAAAAAGATATGGAGTCAACCCTTCCAATGGATCGGTTGGTTTGTGGCGACGTGGGCTTTGGTAAAACCGAGGTGGCCATGCGTGCTGCCTTCAAAGCAGCAACAGATGGAAAGCAGGTTGCAGTATTGGTTCCAACCACCGTGTTGGCATTGCAACATTACAATTCATTTAAAGATCGATTCAAAGATTTTCCAGTGACAGTGGATTATTTAAGTCGTGCTCGAAGTGCTGGACAATCCAAAGAAGTTCTACAACAGCTTGCTGATGGAAAAATTGATATTGTTATCGGGACGCATAAATTGGTCGGAAAGTCGGTGAAATTCAAAGATCTGGGATTGTTGATTATTGATGAAGAACAAAAATTCGGAGTAACAGTTAAAGAAAAGCTTAAAGAAATGAAGGTCAATGTGGATACACTCACAATGACTGCAACTCCTATTCCACGAACATTACAATTTTCATTGATGGGTGCTCGCGATTTGTCCATTATTAACACACCACCGCCCAATCGTTATCCAATTCAAACGGAAATTCATGTTTATGACGAAGATGTTATTCGTGAAGCTATTCAGTTGGAAATGAACCGGAACGGTCAGGTATTCTTTATAAATAACCGTATTCAGAATATTTATATTATTGAAAATATGATACGGCGGCTGATTCCCGGATGCCGCGTAGCAGTCGGTCATGGACAAATGCCTGCAGAGAAACTGGAGGAAGTAATTGTTGATTTCATTGATTATGAATATGATGTGTTGGTTGCAACCACCATTATTGAGTCGGGTATTGACATCCCGAATGTAAATACCATTATCATAAATAGTGCTCAGAATTTTGGTTTGAGCGATTTACATCAGTTGCGTGGTAGGGTTGGTCGAAGCAACCGAAAAGCATTTTGTTATCTACTTGCTCCAGAAATGAGTTTGCTAACGCCTGAAGCCCGCAGGCGATTACAGGCATTGGAAACATTTGCCGAACTGGGCAGCGGATTTAATATTGCGATGCAGGATTTGGATATTCGTGGAGCTGGAAATATGCTGGGAGCGGAGCAAAGTGGTTTTATTGCCGACTTAGGTTACGAGATTTACCAAAAAATTCTAAACGAAGCGGTCCACGAATTAAAGGACGAAGAATTTGCCGATTTGTATGCCGATGAGCGGAAGGAAAATGTAAATTCAACCCTGTTTGTGACTGATTGTCAGATTGATTCTGATTTGGAAGTTTTGTTTTCAAACGATTATATCGAAAACGTGTCGGAACGTATCAGTTTGTATCGCGAATTGGATAACATCGATAACGAAGCTGATTTAGAGGCATTTGTTCAGCGATTAGAAGACCGTTTTGGTAAAGTTCCGATCGAAGGACAGAGCTTAATTCTTGTAGTACGTTTACGTTGGTTGGCAATGCGATTTGGAATAGAAAAACTTGTTTTGAAAAACGAAAAGATGACTGCGTTTTTGGTTTCAAATCCTCAATCACCTTATTATCACTCCGAACCATTTGGGCGATTGTTACAATATATGACGTCGCATCCACGACAATGTCAACTTCGTGAACAAAACCTTCGTCGATCGGTGGTATTTATGGATGTAAAAACGGTTGAAAAAGCTTGGGACGTTTTACTGGCTGTAGATAAGAAGTAGAATGCAGTTTGCCTTATTGGATCAGGTGTAGATACGAAAAACCGCACTGCCATTAGTTGAGAAAACTCCTATAAATAGGATTTGAGGTGTTGGTTTTCTTTGTAATCTGCCGTCCACTGTGGGATACCCGAAGGCGCAGCCCGCCATTAAAAACCGAACATATCTCGTTAATTTTTTTAACGTTGAGTTTTCCAATCTCAGAACAATGCGGTTCGTTTTTCTTGATACAAAGATAAGGCATTATTTCTATTCTATTCAGTTTTGATACTAATATATGGTTAAAGTTGAAGATAATTCCATATATAATGCCCAACTGTAAAAGGTTTCAAAAAAAAGCAATTCAAAATTTCGTAATCTAACGGAAAATATCTACTTTTGCAATTCTATGTAAAAATAGTATTAACAAAAGAAACTAAATAGACAATCTTATGGCTAAGAAAGAGGAAAAACAACACAATGAACTTGAAAATGTGCAACATGCGCTGACATCTACTGAAGCGTTTATTGAAAAATATCAAAAACAAATTTTGATTGCAGTAGGATCAATAATTCTGGTTGTATTGTTAGTCATGTCGTTTAAAAACTTCTATCTTGACAAGCGTGAAATAGCTGCTCAGAATGAAATATCAAAATCGCAAGCTGCTTTTGCTGCGGACTCATTCCGTATTGCTCTCGAAGGTAAAGGCGTAGAATCTTTAGGGTTTAAGGAAATTGCTTCAGAATATGGAATTACTTCAACCGGAAAATTAGCTTCAGCTTATGCTGGAATTTGCTATTTCAAATTGGGTCAATACGAAGAAGCTGTTAAGTATCTTTCAAAATACAGTGGCAGTGATAATTATTTCTCTGTTTCGGTAATCGGTTTAATTGGCGATTGCTATGTGAATTTGAATGATAATACAAAAGCAATTGGTTATTTTGAAAAAGCTGCTGGTAAGGATAATGCAGTGCTTAGCCCGGTATATCTGAAAAAGGCGGGATTAATTTACGAATCACAAAACGAAGCTGAAAAAGCTGAAAAGGTTTATACTCAAATTAAAGAGAAATACCCTAAAAGTGCCGAAGCATCGGATATTGACAAATATATTGCTCGCGTTCAAAAATAAGAAAGACAAAATAAAA
>Ga0302215_10002411_pt1 | contig 12850 bp, 8 predicted proteins | sample II_Fen_N3_1_FD_194580 | JGI IMG/M metagenome (GOLD analysis project Ga0302215, IMG submission 194580) | Peat permafrost microbial communities from Stordalen Mire near Abisko, Sweden - II_Fen_N3_1 | ecosystem: Environmental > Terrestrial > Soil > Wetlands > Permafrost | place: Sweden: Abisko... | reverse complement strand
TTCAATCATGTTCTCTTTTAGTTTGGCTACGCTAATACGTCCTCTGGCTGTAAAAATATATGCCGAACCATCTTTGTCCAGGAGTACGCAAGGGTCAATACCTCCAATACCTGTTACCGGTTTATCTAACACAGCATAAGGGCCTTCAGGTTTATCGGCTGTGGCTACGCCTATTTTACCTCCAACAGGGAAATAAAAATAGTATTTACCGTTTTTGAAAACACAGTCAGGAGCCCACATATCATAGTTGGACTTGGTAAGCCATGGTACTTTGGTCTGCGTAACAATGACACCACGATCATTCCAATCGGTAAGATTCACGGAAGAAAATACATGGTAATCTTCCATACAAAACCAGTCCTTACGTAAATTTTTATCAGCAGGAGTTGGTATATCATGTGAAGGATAAAGATAAACTTTACCATTAAAAACCCGTGCAGTCGGATCGGCACTAAACTGATTTCGAATAATAGGATTTTGAGCATTGACACCGACTATCGACAATATAATTCCAATACTAAAAAAAAAATAGCAGTTACGATTTTTCATTTCACAGTATCTTAATTTATCTGTTAGATTTAACCAATCAGTTTCTGAGCTTCTTGCTAAAATTTATTGTTTTGTAATCTTATCTTCTATACGGTAATAGTCAAAATCTACAAAACCACCTGGTGTTTTCGTTGAATAGTTGAATAAACCGAAGCGATAGCCCATAAAGTGTGGCATTGAATATTCCATTTTAAGTTGAGAACCTATTGGAGTCCATGATTTACCATCAAGGCTGTAGAAGAAATACGCAATATCATTTTTATTTCTGAAATCGCATTCAGCCTTCAGATAAACAGTTTTCTGAGTTAATTGAACACTCTGAGCTTCAATTGGTCTGCGACTTTCGCCATTTACCATTACAATTGATTTGACACCATTGATAAACTTAACCCCTACCTGTCCGAATTTTTTCTGCAAAAGTACAAGTCCTGCAAAATCGCCTTCTTTCATGTTTGTTATGTCAATAGATGTAATGCCTGAAGATACAGGGCCAAAGGTACGTTGTGTCAATGTGTTTCTAGCCTGAAGGAACGTTGTATCAATGCGTCCGGTAGTCAAACGCAAATAACCTTTACGCTGAGTTGTAGACCAAAGATTATTGTCCGGATTATGATTCCATTGCCAGACCAGTGGTAACGCAGGTTCTCCTTTTTTACGGTTGAATTCATCTGATGCCACAATACCCGGCATTAAACCCTTACTTACAGGAAGATCAATTGATTCTGGGAGTTTTCCGTTAACACCTATTGCCGGCCAACCATTTTCCCATTTCAAGGGGACAATATAAGGTATACGCCCTACAGATCCGTGATCCTGAAACAAATAGGCAAACCATCTTCCATCAGGAGTATCTATCATTCCTCCCTGAGCAACGCCCTGATCCTGAAATGCAACTTTCCCTTCCCATGGTCCGGTAATCTTATCAGCCTTGTGAACCAGAACTGTTCGCATACCACCCCTTGGCCAGCAGATATTATACAAATAGTATTTGCCATCATGTTTGAACAACTGGGATCCTTCAGCAGGAAGCATGATATCTCCGGCAGGTGCGCTTGCATTTTCAATAAGTACCTTTTCAGTTCCTTCTTTTACACCTGATAAATCTTCTTTCAATTCGAAAATTTTGAGTTTCCCGGCACCTGTAACTAAATATATGCGTTTATCGTCATCGAAAAATAATGAATGGTCATGCATTGATGGTCTGAAAGAGTGCTCAATCCATGGGCCTTTCTCAATATCCTTGGTTGTCCAGATATATGTTTTACCGGTAGTTTGGGCAAAAGTGCTTACATAAAACAACCCTTTTTGATAACGGATACAACTGGCCCAGGAACCTCTTCCATAGGTGTTTTTGCCGTTATTGAGACTTAACTCATCCATATCGCCAAGAGTCGTATAAGCATAATTCACAATTTCCCAATTTACAAGGTCTTTGGATTTCATAATAGGTACACCCGGGCTCATGTGCATGGTTGTGCTACTCATGTAATAAGTATCACCAACGCGAATCATCGACATATCCGGGACATCTGCATATATTAATGGATTAGTATATTTACCATCTCTGTTATTACTAAGAGTGTTTTGGGCATTCAAACTAGTTTGGCATAAAACAGTAAGAAACAAGTATGTTATATATAATTTATTCCACATTTTGGTATTTTTAAATAGTGTATGTTTAATTACAAATCATTATTTGTCTAATAAAAGAAACTTAGTGCAGTGCAGTTTTACGTAGGATTCGAATATAAGACACTCCGCCTGTTGTGTTTCCCGGTGATGACTGGAAACGAACTTCCACTGATTTTTTCCCGACAATCATAGAGTCTGGTAGAAGATACTCTAAATTGACGAATCCAGATTTGTCCAACTTGCCGGTAAGGTTCTCGGTTACTAATTTTTCTCCATCAATTAAAATTTCGAATTGAAGTGTCTTTGCTTTAACTTCGTTATAACGAACCAAAAGAGATAAATTAGTTTCCGTATTTGTACGCATCACATAACTGATATAACCACCATCACTTGCTTCGCGCCAGGATTCATTTTTAAAGAAACCTGTTTTAGATTTCGAGGATTTCATTAAATGGTCCGCTTCCGGTTGTTGTTGGCCTAATGCAACGGCATCAATAGTTCGATTATCCAGAATGATTTTTTCATTCTCAATTACAACTAATGAATCCTGTACTTTTTGGTATTGAGTTTTAGTTAAAGCCATCCAGTACATCATATATCTTGAATCGTGAATACGATAGAAGGGTTCTAATACCAATCGAGAATCAGAATCGGTAGAAAATAATCCTTTAGTGATAAAGGTCAGTGGTTTATCTTTTACAGGGAAAATCTTAGACAACAACGAAGAACGTTCTCCTATCATAACAGGAGTTTTATCAAGCGGAATCAACGGACCGTTTGCAATATGTCCCCATCTGCTATCATCTGCTATAAGGCCTTTCATATCCTGCGTGCCTGTTTTAGCTGCCAATAGTATCGGTCCATGCATGACTGCAACATATTGTGATACATTTGGAAGTTCTTCCAATCTGTTTTCCATAGGGAATATTATTCTTACTACATCTCCATCTTTCCATGTCCGGGCTATTGATACGTATGATGAAGGGTTAGAAGAAACATTTAATGTTTTCTTTCCAACTATAATCTTAAAAGATTTCGATGTGACCCAGGCTGGATGCCGAACCATCAGATTGAAATATTTTGGAGAAGTAGTATGAATGGTCAGTTCTGTTGATTCTTTATCAGGAAAGAGCGTTTGTTGCGTTACAGTAATCCCTTTTTGTTTCCAGTTAAGCCTGGAAGCAATAAAAAGATTCACGAACAGGGTGTCTTCACGATGTGTATATATAAACTGCCCATATTTACCGTGATTCTCCATTCCTGTACCCACACAACACCACATAGCTTCATTCGGTGCTGAGTAAACCCTGTAATGTTCGGGTCTGGCCGGAGTAAAGTAAACATACCCACCATGTTCGGGATGCTGAGTTGATAATATATGATTAAAGAGCGCTCTTTCGTAATAATCGGCATATCGTGCTTCAGGATTCATTCGAAAGAGCCCTTCGGTAAGTTTAAGCATATTGTATGTGTTACACGATTCCGGGCCTTCACGCTCTGTGATATAGTCAATACTTGCCGAGGCCTGGGGGAAGAATTCTTTCCTGCTATTACCGCCAAATGCAAGTGTTCTGTTTTGTGTAACAGACTCCCAGAAGAACTTTGATGCAGTAACATAGGCCGGGTTGTTGCTCTCTTCTGCAATGCGTTCAAAGCCAATTGCTTTAGGGATTTGTGTGTTGGCATGCTTGTTATCCAGATTGTCGGTTTTTGCTGCGAAAGAATCCAAAATGACTTTGTGAGAAAAACGTTTCGCCATATTCAGGTATTTTATATTTCCAGTAATTTGATAAGCATCTGCATATACTTCATTCATTCCTCCGAATTCATTGTTCAGCATACTTTCCATCTGAGAATCGGACAAGTTGGCACATACATTTATCCCCCAATCGCATAACCTTAGAAACATTTCTCTTGACGTTTCATTTCCTCCATACAACCATGCATCACGCAAACCTGCATACATTTTGTGAATATTGTACCAGGGAGCCCAGCCATCCCAAATAGCAGAAGGGTTCCCATTTTTTATCTTAAGCCAAATGATTTTTGCATTCGGCCCACCACCAAGATAGCCTACAAAATTACTGTCCTTTGAATTAGCTTCCTGACATTTTTTAAGCTCATTAATCATGCTTTCCATGCGTTTCTTGCACTGGGCATCACCCCTTGCGGCATAATTCATGGCCATTGCAGAAAGGTAATGACCAGCAATATGCCCATCCAGACCGGAACTTTCCCAATTACCATAGTTCTCTGCTTGAGAAGGTATGCCTGCAGCTTTCTGATAAGGAGCCATTAGCCGGTTTATGTCATATTTCAATAATGTTTTAAGATTAAGATCCTGAGCTTTTTTAAAAGGACCATCTAAAAGTTGAACATCTCCAAGAAAAAATGTATTTGAATATAGTTTATCTTGCCCTTGAATACTAAGTACACTTATTAGTGTCAAAACGATAGTTACAAAAATCTTTGAATTCATTGCTCTTTTTATTGATTGTTTATTCGAAGTATAGTTAGCATCATTGATGAAGAAGGATATTTGAAGTATTTTTTTAAGTCTGATTTAATTATAGACGTGATTGGAACTGTATTTTACGAATTTACGAATGTATTTTCTACATCGGGATTCCCTGTCAGACTATTTTTTCAAGTTCTAAAGCTGTTTTCGTAAGTTTTTTCAAATTAATCCTCATAATTTCAGTAGTATTTGTATAATTCACTGGTTTGAAAATAATGTCATATTCATTACTAACTTTTAAACCAGAAGCTATTAATGCAGAATCTGTTACATTTTTATTTGCTCTATTTGCTTAACTGTTTTATCCTGCTTAACAGGAAAAATGCTATGATATTTGTATGTGAAAAAATCATTTTCCCGGACTCCTGTTTGATATTTAATTGTTATTGTAGCTTCATTGCCAGGACACAACAAAAATAATTATAAAACCAACGATACCAATTTTAATTTTAGATTAATTATTTGTGTTATTAGGTATTTATTAGAATGTATTCTGCCAAATTTCGATAGTGTGAAACTTGAACTTCTCACATTTATAACTTCCAACAAACAAACTAAATGGAATTGAATCTTAAGCCTTCTTTCAAAATCATGATTATTACAATGTCTTTTCAGATGCTTTCATTTTGCGAGAAATTTGTTACTTCTTTATTCTCATCTTGACGACTTAATGCAGAGCTTCCTGGTTTTTTTGTCATAGTATATAGAGTGAGTTGGTATAAGTGTTCAAACAGAACTTTAGCTATGGGTATGGTAGTGGCAAAGTATGGGCCTCGGGAATGTGAATGAGCTTGAGAGGGTAGTCTATAACGAAAAAAGCAACTCATTGCTGAATTGCTTTCTTGCGGTCCGGACGGGACTCGAACCCGCGACCTCCGCCGTGACAGGGCGGCATTCTAACCAACTGAACTACCGAACCATTGAATAATTGTTGGGCATTGTTTTCTAATGCGGTGCAAAGATAAGGCAAATTTTCATTTCTGCAATAGCTTTGAAAAATATTTCACCCATTTTACCTTGAAAATTCTACCTGTATAAGTTAATGGTTTGACAACGAGAGCTTATAAATACTGATATTTTTTGTAACTTTCTTTAGAATAATCGGACCTGTTATGCCAAAATAGCAAAAAGCCATTCCCACAGGTTCCGGATTTTATAAATTATCAGGGAAAAATATCCGTTACCATGTTTACACTTGCTCTGATTGATTGTTTTCGGGTGAATTCACCCTGTTCTAAAGCTTCAAGTAAATTTACCATTCGCTGTGTTTTATTACTCCCTCCGGACAGCCCTCGGCGGCTTCCTTTATTTTTTCGGCATAGTCGGCATAAATAACTCCGCCATTTACAAATGCCATGTCTTCAACCCTGAATACTTCAGGACAAACATCTTCGCATAATCCACAGGCTATGCAGCCATCCATAATCCATACTTCCTTTAAATTCATAATTGTCGTTTTTATGTTTGATTGATTTAAACTTCTTCTTTGATGATAAATTCCTCTTTGACCTGTAGATCGGATAAATAGTGTTCAATAGCTTCCATCATGGGTGGGGGGCCGCATACATAAATATAGTTGCCCGATGCAGGTAAAAGCGTTTTTAGAAATTCTTCCGTTATTTGACCGTGTTCATACCCTTCTGCTTTTTCATCGGATAAGATGTTTATAAAATTATCCCCAAGTAATTTTTTAAACTCCTTTTCGTGTATAATATCGGCTTTTGTTTTGTTGGCAAAGAAAAGCCTGTTATTGCCAATCTCATTTTTCGACTTGAGGTATCTGAAGATAGAGATAAACGGAGTTATTCCGGCACCTCCCGCAATAAACAAACCCTCACCCTGGTAAGCAATGGCACCAAACACATCATGTAAGATTAATTCATCTCCTTTTTTGAGCTGCAGCAATTGGTTGGTGACGCCTTTGTGCGATGGATATGTTTTAGTGGTAAACTCAAGGTAGTCATTGTCGGGAAGGCAGGTGAAAGTGAAAGGTCTTCGTTCGTCGACCCATCCGGTTTTATTGATCGAAATTTCTGTTGCCTGACCGGAAGTGAAGGTGAAATGGGTTGGTTTCTCAGTTACAATTTTCAATACATCAGGGGTAATTTTTTCTACTGATGTTACTTTTACCGTATATTCTTCCATAGTCAGTTGATTTTTTATAAGGCATTGTAATTATACTAATAAAAGGATTGCAATCAGTATTCGCAATACGGAATAGCTTTCTTTAAGCATTTAATGAGAAAACAAACCTGCAATATTATTGTTCGGTTTTTAAATAATTAGCCTTTCTTTTGAACCTAAATGTAGTTGCAATGTTAAATGAGTATATTTGTACCACAAATAAGATGACACATAATGATTAGAAAGATCTACTTAATAGTAAATCGTTGATATTAAGTAGTGAATAGGATTAAATGACATATTTGTTAATCTGTAATGGTTTGTACCTCATTAACTTGGTAATTATTAATTATGAATTGTGAATTATGAATTACTCAATGGGTCTTTATCGAATGTGCGTCTGATTTATTTATTACAAACCAAACAATGAATTGGAAAACTGTTTTTTCATGTATTCTTTTCCTGTTGATGCTAAATGTTGCATGTGTTGAGACCAGTGCTCAGATTAAGGTGCGTGGAATTGTAACCGATACCCTTACCGGCGAAGCCTTGCCTTTTATTTCCGTTCTTGTAAAAGGTACTACCGTTGGTGCCATGACCGATAACTCCGGTAAATTTTCTTTAAGTGTCCCGGTTACTGCCAGTCAGCTTTTAGTAAGTTCCATTGGGTATAAAGCAAAAACAATACTGCTAAGTACGGTAAAAGGAAATTATGTAAGGATACAGATAGCTTCTACCGGGTATAATATAACGGAAGTGGTCGTCAAACCTACCAAACGAAAATATAGCAAAAAAGGGAATCCTGCTGTGGAGTTTGTACGCAAAGTCATTGCATCAAAAGATAAGTACAATCCATTGAACAAAGCGTATTACACGTACGAGCATGATGAGAAGATCAATATTGCATTGAACAACTTCCAGAAAGATAAGAATATAAAATTGCTTCATAAATACTCCTTACTGACCAGTTATATCGATACTTCCGTTTTATCGGGCAAACCGATATTACCTGTTTCTTCCAAAGAGATCATAGAAGACTATTACTACCAACGTTCACCCAGGTTGGAGAAACGGATAGTCATTGCAAAAAAGAATGCAGGAATAGAACAAATGTTGCCTGAAGAAGGTGTTGATCAGGTGCTGGGCGAAGTATTCAAAGATGTGGATATCTATGAAAACAACATTACCTTGTTTCTACGTCCGTTCGTCAGCCCGCTGTCTACAGGGGCTACCGATTTTTATAAGTTCTACCTGATGGATACGCTTGTTGTTGCCGGCGAGAGGTGTGCCGACCTGGCTTTTGTTCCTTTCTCTTCCCAGTCCCCCGGGTTTACGGGTCATTTGTACATAACCCTCGATGGTACGTATTTTGTCAAAAAGGTAAGACTTAATTTCCCTAAGGATATCAACCTGAACTTTATACAGGATATGAGCATTAGCCAGCAGTTCAACCGTGCACCGGATGGTACGCGCCTGTTGATGTCCGACGATATGCAGGTTGAGTTCTCAGTTCTTTCCATTGCTAACGGCTTCTATGCCCGCCGTACCAACCGGTATACACAGCATTCGTTCGAGCCTCCCGCTCAGGCATCTGTTTTTAGCGAAAAAGCAAACAGGATTATAGCAGCAGGCGCTACCTCCCGGCCCGAAAGCTTCTGGGTGGACAGAAGGATTGATACAACATACAATAAAGGCAAAACAGTAGAGAATATGCTTTTGCAGTTGCGTAAAGACCCGCTTTACTATATCTCCGAAAAAGTATTTGCCGCACTGGTCACCGGGTATATTGAAACTTCGGTTAAGAACAATAAGGTTACCCTCGGACCTATTTATTCCACCATTAGTTCCAACACCGCTGAAGGAGTAAGGCTCAGGATAGGAGGGATTACTACTGCCAACTTCAATGATCACTTGTTTGGGAAAGGATATGTGGCCTATGGAACTGTTGATAAGAAAGTGAAATACCTGGCTGAGATGGAATACTCGTTTAATAAGAAGCAAAAGATTGCCAATGAGTATCCGATTCATTCCATCCGGGCATCCTACAGCTACGAAGTAAACCGGCTGGGCCAGCACTATTCTTCTTCACCGGATAATGTATTGCTTTCCTTTAAAAGACAAAATGATGACAAGATAACCTATCAGCGTAAAATTGAACTGAACTACAACCATGAACTCTATTCCCAACTCTCGTATGGCGTTGATGTGAGGCACCATACTGAATATGCTACGCAATATCTACCGTTCACAGATAATACGTCGGGGAATACCATAAGCTCCTATGCCATGGGGGAAGCTGAGTTCAGGATACGGTATGCCCCCGGTGAACGGATCTACCAGACGCCCACCAAGCGGTATTCCATTACCCGCAATGCCCCGGTATTCAGCCTGTCGCATACCCTGGCCTTTAAAGGACTGATGGGATCGGACTATAATTACAGTCGTACGGAATTTGCCTTCCAGAAAAGGTTCTGGTTTTCTAATTTAGGAAATGCTAACGTCATTATCAGGGCAGGGAAGGTATGGTCGAAAGATCCGTTTCCCTTGCTGGCTATTCCGAATGCCAACCTGTCCTACATCGTCCAGTATGATACCTATCCCATGATGAATGCCACGGAATTTATCAACGACCAGTATGTATCGTGGGATGTAAACTATAATATGAGCGGCTTCATTCTGAACCGTATTCCCTTGATCCAGTACCTCAAACTGCGTGAAATTCTTTCATTCCGCGGCATGTATGGCAGCCTGAACGATAAGAACGATCCAACACTAAGCAATGGGTTATACAATTTTCCTGCCGGTACCTATCGTATGGGAAAAGACCCGTACCTCGAAGCAGGAGTAGGAGTGGAGAATATCTTTAAAATCCTCCGGATTGATTATGTATGGCGGCTTACTTACCTCAATCACCCGGGCATTGACAAAACCGGAATACGCTTTGTGCTTGATTTTGGGTTCTAGGGTTTGCTGGCCTTATTGTCTTAACTTTTCCAAAGTTCTAAACTTTGGAAAAGTTAGTTTGATACAAATTAGCTACAAGCTTCGCAACTATTAAATAATCTATTCTTATTTCAGCTATAATATATTGAGGTTGAAATTGAAAGATGTTTTAAACCCTTATTTTACTTTTTCTGCTGTTAATTGATTGATTGATTATTAAACTTTTCCAAAGTCCCAAACTTTGGAAAAGTTAGGTTGATTGAAAGTTAGTTTGATTGAAAGTTAGTTTGATTGAAAGTTAGTTTGATATAAATTGTATTACACACAAAAAGCCCCACTCTCGCAGGGCTTTCTTATCCCCCTCTCCCCAGGGAGAGGGGTTAGGGGTGAGGTTTATCTTCTCACCATTTCATCCAGTGAATTCTTCTTCACATTCAGTTGATGTTCAATGATCAGGTCGTAGTCGCACTTGTTATCTCCCACCTTGCTCATTACCACCAGCAGTTCCAGGGAGAATATAAAGGCAAAGAGGATAAAATAGAAGGCACCTGCCACCAGGTCGCTCTTGATAATGATGATCATGGCTTTTAATTCCTCCAGAAATCCTGCATTTTCCTCCAGTTCCTTGCGTACCGTCTCTTCCACATTGATCTTCTGGTTGTATAGTTTTTCGAGCCTGTTGCTGCAGGTATTGATGGTGACTGTATTCGTCCGGATCTGCTCGATACGTGTGCTGGCTACATGCTGCTGCGATACCGTGCTGCGGGTTTCCATTTTCCTTGTACCGTCGGGTTGTGTTACAGGTACGCGCTCGGTGGTTACATTCGTAATAGCTACCGTCGGACGTTTCGCTACCTCTTCATTCAGCCTGCCATTGATATTCTCCAGCGAATCCACCGTGGCGGTAAGCTTGTTGATCTCTGCCTGTATGGTAAGCTGCCGTTTGCCTGAAATTATCCTTGCCTGATCGGTACGAAGCTCAATCAGTACCTTGGCCACATCGTTTTTAAAGATAATCTGGTCGAGGATAGCCGAACCGATCAATGCCATAAATACTGCCAGGATTACCCGGAATATCGTCAGTAGTTTATTCTTCCCGACCGTCAATATCACCTGCCTTTCTATCTGAATTACAATGATGATAAACGCCAATGCCGTGAGGGCACATCCCCACCATGTTGTTACCGACAGGTATCGTTCTGCAAAACAGTATCCCGTCGATCCCCATATAAATACAAGGATCAGGATAGAAGCCGTATATTTTTTCAATGCTTTATGGCTTGCCTCGCTGCAATTCATAAGTATTGCCGGGTTCCAGCCTATCAGGAAGCACCCGAATTTTTGCCACCAATTCATGATCGTCTTTGTTTAAGTGATTCCAGCGACAATGCGGCAAGTCCTCTCAAAAAGCCCCGTTCGTACGACAGCAGCATCCCCACCATGTAGTCCACGTTGTTTTCCAGGTCGGTTTCCATTTTGTTGATTTCCGTCAAATGGTTCTCGAGGGTTTCACGGCGGTTCTTCAGCAATTCGACGATATCGATCAACCCTGCCTGTTCCCGCGATTTGATGTGGAAATCATTCGTTTTCAGGTTGTCGATGTAGATTTGTTTGATCTGTTTAAACAGCACTTTCAGGTTGCTTACTAACAACTGTTTATTCATGTCGCGGTACGAAGTATCCGGATTGCTCAACGCGTCCTCGTATCCCCGGCTTTCAAAATCTATCCGCAGGTAGTTGTAAATCTCATCCAATGGCATGGAAACTGTCATTTCATCATCCTTCGACACTGGCGCTGCTATATTTAACCGGTTTATTCCTTTTATCTCCGGTAAAAGTTGATCCTCTGCTTTCGCCGGATTCTCTGTTCCATTCTGGTCACTTTTCTTCGAAGTGCCAAAAAATAATTCCATGATTCCCATGATGTTGTTTTTTTGTTGATGAGTTGTTTTGTTGATGTATGATTCTGCGTATTTACCCGATACGTGTTGAATTCTGTTTGCGGTAGTAACCGGCTATCCGGTAGCGCGGTTCATCCTTTTTATGCGTTGTGTTTTAACCCCATTTACGAAATTAAATTTTCGATAATATATAACTTGCAAATGTAGATTTATATTGTATATCAGAGCTCTTTATCTATATTTTTTATACTTGGTTTGATGTTTTTTAATTTTGAATTGCATAGTCGCCCTCCCACTTCTACTTGATTCCACCTAACTGTTGGCTATAACAGTGGGAGTGCGACTTTGAGCAAAATGCCTTTCCCCTTTTAGTCGCACTCCCACTGCTCTATTAATTGACTATACGCCAGCTCAAAAAGTGGGAGGGCGACTTCTCTATTCACTGACTACCTGCCGGCTCAAAAAACAGTAGGGCGACCGGGAGCCTCTGCTTAGTCGCCCTCCCACTTCTACCTGATTCCACCTAACTGTTGGCTATAACAGTGGGAGTGCGACTGTGAGCTACGTGTCTTTCACCTTTTAGTCGCACTCCCACTGCATTATTAACAGACTAACTGCCAACTCAAAAAGTGGGAGGGCGACTTCTCTTTTCACTGACTATATGCCAACTCAAAAAGTGGGAGTTTGACCGGAAATTAATTATAAGACGTATTCAATAATCTGTTTGGATTTATAATTAACAACAATTTAATGTATTTAACAATGTGCTTATGAATTTGTGATCGTTCACCAGGTATTATCGGAGAACCTTTAATTCTACAGTCATAACCGAGAATTAACAAAATAAAAGAAATTTTTATCTGTTGCCTGAGTCCTTTTTTTAATTCCATTTTATTAGATGTTATCGCTGTTACCTGGGGGTTACCTGGGGGTTTCCTGGGGGTTTCCTGGGGGTTGCATGGGGTGCACCTCATCAAACCCCCAGGCAATTCCCAACCAGTTCCCTCAAAATCCTCTTTGTACAGCGGAGTGATGCCGACAAAATGAGGAATTGAAAGGGACAGTTCAAAAAAGTGTGTCAAAATTATAAATCAAATAAAAAGTAATAATTTTGGACATGGAAAAAAAGAAAAGAACAAAAGCTCCCAGTATGGAGGATTTGATTCCCGATGCTAACAGACGC
>Ga0302215_10002405_pt1 | contig 12859 bp, 11 predicted proteins | sample II_Fen_N3_1_FD_194580 | JGI IMG/M metagenome (GOLD analysis project Ga0302215, IMG submission 194580) | Peat permafrost microbial communities from Stordalen Mire near Abisko, Sweden - II_Fen_N3_1 | ecosystem: Environmental > Terrestrial > Soil > Wetlands > Permafrost | place: Sweden: Abisko... | reverse complement strand
AATCAGCAATCGTATATTTTTCCCTTAAAAACATCGGAACTAAAAGCCGATGTTTTTTGTTATCTCATAAATTAAATAGACAATATGGCAAGTTCAAACTTCGTAGATTACGTTAAAATATTTTGTAAATCAGGCAAAGGTGGGCCGGGTTCAAAGCATTTATACCGGGACAAGCTAACCATGAAAGGTGGTCCGGATGGTGGTGATGGCGGTCGTGGCGGTCATATTATTTTACGGGGCAGCAAAGATTACTGGACACTGATTCACCTGAAATATGCCCGTCATATCCATGCCGGGGATGGTGGAAGTGGTGGTCTGAGTCGTAGTTTTGGAAAGGAAGGCGATGATAAAACTATCGAAGTTCCGTTTGGCACGGTAGTCTATGATGCCGAAACCGGAGAATTTTTATGTGATATTACCGAAGACGGGGAAGAAATCATTTTAGTGAATGGCGGTCGAGGCGGTCAGGGGAACTGGCATTTTAGGTCATCAACCAATCAAACACCCCGCTTTGCTCAACCCGGTGAAGACTCAATTGAGAAAACTGTCATCCTTCAGTTGAAAGTACTGGCTGATGTGGGTTTAGTAGGTTTTCCTAATGCCGGGAAATCGACATTATTGTCAGTTGTATCGGCAGCTAAACCCGAAATAGCGGATTATCCTTTTACCACACTGGTTCCCAATCTGGGTATCGTTGCTTATCGTAACAACAAGTCGTTTGTTATGGCCGATATTCCGGGAATCATCGAAGGAGCGGCTGAAGGTCGTGGATTGGGATTGCGCTTTTTACGTCATATCGAACGAAATTCAATTTTGTTATTTATGATTCCTGCCGATTGCGATGATATTATTGTAGAATATAATATTTTACTAAACGAGTTAAAACAATACAATCCTGAACTGGTCAACAAACAGCGGATTTTAGCTATTACGAAATGTGATATGCTGGATGATGAATTAATGGCGGAAGTAAAGAAACAAGTTCCAAATGACATTCAAACGGTTTTCATTTCGTCAATAAGCGGATTGGGAATTTCTGAACTGAAAGACCTTATCTGGACTGAAATCAATAAAGAATCCAACAAAGTAGTAGAAATTTCTCATCAACCAATGGAAGTCACTCTACACGAAGTGGAAGTAGAAGAGGAAGAGGAAGAAGAGGAAGATGAGGAAGATGATTTAAGCAAATATAAAGGAATCGGTTGGGATGAACTATAAATAGTTTGTGGTTTGAAGTTGGCTGTTTGTAGTCAGGAATATAGTCTAAAACCTAATCGGATAAACAAAAACCTGTCGGATTATTTTGAATTAATTTATGGTGTTCTCCAGATAATCTGAATAAGCCGGAACTATTGTGGTTAGTAAAGAAATGAAATAGTGATCACATACAATTTATTCAGCAAATATAAAGAAATTGCCCATTTTTGTACCGACCGAGAGGGTGGTGCAAGTGTGGGCAATTATGCATCTATGAATATGAGTCCGTTTTCAGGTGATCAACCGGAGAACGTGGCATTGAACCAATGTAAACTGTGTAATGAACTTGGCATTGAATCTGAAAGATTAATCATTCCGTATCAAACTCACGGTACTGAGATTCATGAAATTGACGAATCATTTATCGCGCTATCTAAAAAAGAAAAGTATGAGGCTTTATACGGAACAGATGCACTTTTCACTCGATTACCAAACATTTGCATTGGAGTAACAACAGCCGATTGCGTTCCTTTACTATTTTTTGATCCGGTGAAACATGTCATTGCGGTTGCTCATGCCGGTTGGCGGGGAACTTGTAACAGGATTGGCGAAAAGACGATTCATTCGTTAATTGATAATTATCAATGCAATCCGGCAGATATTCTGGTATCTATCGGGCCTTCGATATCACCTGATGTCTATGAGATTGGGAAGGAAGTAATGGATAATTTCGCGAATGAGGGTTTCGATTTATCAAAAATCATATCCCACAGGAGTGAATCCATCTATCTTGATTTATGGAAAGCGAATAAACTATCGTTGGAGAGTGCCGGAGTAAAAAGCGAGCATATTGAAATCAGCCGCATTTGCACTTTCACGGAACACAACCGTTTCTTTTCCGCCCGAAGGCTTGGGTTAAAGTCAGGGAGAATGCTGAGTGGAATTATGCTGATTGGATAGTTTGAAGTTTGAGGTTTGGAGTTTGAAGTTTGGAGTTTGAGGTTTGGAGTTTGAAATTATAGCATATAGTAAAACTTTAACGGCTATAGACCGCTCATAAATATTATCATGGAAATAACAATTACAAATAAAATCCGCGAAGCCTGTCCAAAAATAGTATTGGGAATTGTCAGATGCGAAGTCATCAATTCAGAGACATCGATTGAACTCCGGCAAGAAATGGAAGAGGAAATTCGGTGCTTTTCAGCATCTCATTTACTAGAAGACATCAATAAACGACCCGAAATAGAAGCAACCCGTCGGATCTATAAAGCACTCGGGAAAGACCCAAATCGCTACAGACCTTCAGCAGAAGCGTTGTGCCGGCGAATTATACGAGGCATACCCATCTACAAAGTAAATACTCTGGTTGACATCATCAATATAGTATCTATCAGGAGTGGTTTTTCAATCGGAGGATTTGACACTGCAAAAGTTCAGGTAAATATAGTACTTGGAGTCGGAACAAAAGAAGATGAATTTGAAGCTATCGGACGGGGTTTACTCAATGTTGAAGGTTTGCCATTGTTTCGGGATACCATGGGAGGAATTGGCACTCCCACCAGTGATAATGAGCGGACAAAGATAACTGCTAATACTACTGAGCTCCTAATGGTTCTGAATGGGTACTCCGGGGAAGCAGGACTGGCAAAAGCAGTTAATCATGCGATCATGCTATTGAGTAAATATGCAGGTTTAAAACGTCACGAAATAACATATATAGTTTAAACAAATATAACAAGTACATTATCATTGATTAAGAAATAAGCTCAACCTGTGAATAGGAAAATCAATTCACTGGTTGAGCTTATTTTAGAAAATATCGTTTTTTACTTCCTACCTACTTCAGTTCCCCAATTACCTCTGAAAATAAGCTTTTGGTCGTGAATTTTAAAGATGAATTTTCCATATTGCACCGACACACCGGCAGAAACATTCACTACACGGCAAGTATCAGGTACATTGAAAAAACATTCTGTGTTTATAAGTTTATTATCTGATTGATCTTTTAACGGGATGAATGTCTGAGGACCTACCTCCCATCCAAGATGGGTATTGTAACTTACCTTAAGATCATCGAGCAGTTTAAATTTCTCTTTCGATTCAATCTTAGTTTTGACACCTGCAATTTTTCCATCGTTTAAATCTTTGTCAGGAGTTACTTCAATGGTCAGTTTCGGCAATTCAAATGCATTTTTCGATGCCAGAATTAATATCGATTCAGTTTTGAGCGTTTTATTATCCTTGTCAAAGAACTCAAACGAAAGCTCTAAATCTTCAATACCGTTCAAATCAAGAGCAATATGATCGGAAAAATATCCCTCTTTAGATATGTTCGTTTTGTATAATACCTTATCATTCAGTCGGACAACAATTTTTCGTACATCTTTATCAGCATACAATTCTAATGGAATTCTGTCCGTTGTATATATACCTTTATTTTTCGGACTCAGAATCAATGCTTTCATATAATCACGCAAAGCATACCATACCGGACGTGGTGAACCGAATTTGTCGTTCAGATCACTGTATCCCCAAAAGCCAAACCATTCTTCGGGTTGTTCGCTGTTGTGAACTTTAGGCTCTCCACCTTTCCACCAACCGTCTGCAAAATTAAACGGGCACATTCCCACGGCACCTGCATCAAGCAAGTCACGGTAATTGGATATCACCCCGTTACTTTGTTGCACCAACGTATTGCCCCCATAACGGCCAAAGCCTTTATGTGAAACTGAATAACCGAATTCGGTTGTTATCAATGGTTTTTTTAATCCGTTTAATTCAAATAACTCTCTGATATAATCTTTAAAACCAATGGTTGATGTCTGTGCTTCCGAATGATCATAACAGTTATAGGCATACACATCAAAGATATTTTCATCAATATAATCACTAATCATGGCATTTGCAGAAATGGTAACCGGAATTCCGGGATGTTCAACATGAATGATATTCATCAGATGCTTCAAAAATTCCACAAAAGCTTTTCCTGAGACTTTATAAACATGATCGGTCTGAGGTTCGTTTAAGACCAGGTAAGTAATAATACAATCATATTTCTTTGAATAAAGAGTAGTCTTTTTAATTTTGTTCTCGCAATTCTTTATAAAAACTGGATCACCGTAATTTCCTTCAGGATCAATATCAATCCCCATAATCAGTTTTAGTCCGGAGTTTTGGACCATTTTCAGTTGAGGTTCTGTAAATTGACTCCAGGTTCGGATGGCATTAAATCCGGCATCTTTAATCGCTTTCAGATCGAATTTCATTAAGTCCAGATCATCGATACGTACATCGTTGTAAGGATGTTGTCCGGGTCGGGCACCGATTTCATAACCAATGGCTTTTATAAAAAACTTTTCACCATTCAAATAATACCAGTTATCCTTAATTTCAATTCTGGTTTTAGACTGAGAATAACCAAAAATCGAAATCAAAAGGAAAAATACAACGATTAGTGTAACTTCTTTTTTCATGTTGCTTTTTGTTTGTTAAATTATTCTGTTGATAATCTATACATTCTGGTTGGCTGGAATCGAAAGCCTGCTAATTAAGCTGCTCCATTATTTTTTCTAATTCATCGTCCATTTCATGAAGTTGTTTTTTGCATAGTTCCATTAAGACAGCTGCACGTTTCACTTTTTCAGAGATAACATCCATATTCACTTCCTGATTATTCTCCAGTTCAGCCAATATGCTTTCAAGCTCATCAACTGCTTCTGTGTAAGTTAATTTAAGTTTTGACATTATTTTATGTTTGAAGGGTTTGAAGTTAATAGTCGGTAGTCGTTAGTATGTAGTTTTTTAGTAGGTAGTTAGAGGTAGTTTAAAAAGTCTAATTTTGACAACGATTCACTGGCACACTCACTCCTCACCTCTTACCTCTTGCCTCTAAAGGATCTATTCATCCGAAAAATGCACCAGTACTTTTCGATAAGAATTAAATATTTTAGATTTTGATACAAATCCAAGATAGACTTTATTTTCATCCACAACCGGTAAATACCACGAACCGGAATCTTCAAAAATATCCATCACTCTTTCCATTGGCATAGTTGCATTCAACAAAGCAGGGGGTGAAGTCATTAATTTTTTTACTTTAAAGCGGTTGTATAAATCGGGACGAAACATAATATTTCTCACTTCATCGACTAATACGATACCGACTAGCATTTGAGTTTTTGGTTCGACAACCGGAAACAGATTTCTTCTTGATTTGGAAATGATTTTCACTAATTCCCCCAGATCCATTTCAGGGTTTAATTCTGTAAAATCAGTTTCAATAAAGTTTTCCATTTTAAGCATTGTCAGAATCGCCTTATCTTTATGGTGGGTTAACAATTCGCCTTTTTGCGCCAACCGCATGGCATACAAACTATGAGGTTCAAATAATATAATAGTCAGATAGGACACAGTTGATACAATCATTAATGTCATAAACAGATTATAGCCTCCGGTTAATTCAGCTATAAGGAAAATCCCAGTTAAAGGGGCATGCATGACTCCCGACATAAGACCAGACATTCCGGCTAAAGCAAAATTTGCTTCGGGAATTAAAAAACCAAAAAAGATCAATATTCTGGCAACAACAAATCCTGTCAAACAACCGATAAATAATGTTGGCGCAAAAATACCCCCGACACCTCCGGCTGCCGTGGTTGAAGCAGATGCAAAAATTTTAAAGATAACTATTAGGGACAAATAAACGATTAACACCCATGGGCTATGGCTTATACCTAAAAAAAAACTTTGATTCATTACAGAAGCCGAGTGGCCATTTAAAAGGGCAACAATCGTATCGTATCCTTCTCCGTAAAGTGGAGGGAAAAGAAAGATCAATAAACTCAACACTGTACCGCCAACCGCTAATTTTGTATACGGACTCTTCATTTTCCTGAACAAACCTTCAATCCAATTCATTCCACGGGTAAAATAAAGCGATACAAGCCCGCAAATTACACCAAGTAGAATTAAATAGGGAATACGGTCTATTGCAAAGGGTTCATATTTACTAAACTGAAAAGTAAATGCGCTCCCGGAGAAAAAATAGGAAAGTGAAGTGGCTGTTACGGATGAAATAAGCAATGGCACGATAGCGGTAAGTGTCATATCAAGCATTAAAACTTCAAGTGTAAATACCAGACCGGCAATAGGAGCTTTAAAGATTCCTCCAATAGCACCCGAAGCACCGCACCCTACGAGCAACAGCAATGTCTTTTGGTCCATTTTAAAGAAATTCCCCAAATTGGAACCAATGGCTGCACCCGTTAATACAATTGGAGCTTCAGCTCCTACCGATCCACCAAAGCCTATAGTTATGGAACTTCCAACCATCGAAGTCCATACATTATGAAGTTTAAGAATACTTTTTCGTTGGGAGATGGCATAAAGAATACGGGTTACACCATGGCTGATGTCATCCTTAACAATATATCGGACGAATAATGAAGTAATAAGAATACCAATGGCGGGAAAAACCAGGTACCAGAAATTTACATGATATCGACTAAATCCCTCAGTAAGTACCGATTGGATAAAATGAATCGTTGACTTCAACAGATATGCTGCAACTGCAGCAAATATACCAACAACAAAACTTAGAATAAGAATAAACTGACGTTGTTTAATGTGATGCTCACGCCAGGCTATCATTTTCAAATACCAACCTCTATTTTCCATACCTTTAAAAAAAATCTTTTTACAAAGATATAGAAATTACAGGATGATTAAACTCCTTTACCCTTAAAAATTATTTCAATGGTAAATATCAAAATTTTTATATCAGTAAGAAGTGACATATTCTCAATATAAATAATATCAAAATTAAGTCGTTCTATCATTTTTTCTATGGTATCTGAATAACCGATTTTAATCGGACCCCATGAAGTTAGCCCGGGTCTTATTTTATAAAGCAGACAATAATACGGTGCATCTTCAATAATCCGGTTAATATAATAAGTTCTTTCAGGACGAGGACCTACCAGACTCATTTCTCCTTTCAGGATATTCCAGAATTGAGGAATTTCATCTAATCTGTATTTTCTTAGTGTTCGTCCTATACGGGTTATCCGGTCATCGTTCGCACTACTTAATTTAGGCGTTCCATTTTCGGAATCAACAAACATAGTTCTGAATTTGAATATAAAAAATGGTCGACCATACCGCCCAATTCTTTCCTGACGATAAAAAACAGGACCTTTCGAGTCTAACTTTATTTGCAACATACAATAGAGCAAGAAAGGAGAAAGAATTGCCAGCGATAAAAATGAGATAACAATATCAAAAAAACGTTTCATGCAGACTTCCCAGTCAGACATGGAGGGGTTGGAAATACTCACCAGTGGAATAATTCCAAAATGAGTAATTTTAGCACTTCCTGTTAATATTTCATATAACCGGGGAGTAAACTGAATGTCGATATTAAACCTGAACAGGGAGTTTATTATTTTAAACAGTTGTTTTTCATCAGCATCATCATCAAGTACGATAATGGTTTCATGGATATCGTATTTTTCAATCAAATAAGCTATTTGGGTCATATTCCCTAGTATCCGGTCACTGGGGACACCTGATTTTTTATTTGTTGAAACAAAACCGATCAGTGTATTTTGCTGTGCGTTTTTTTCAATATCATCTGCAATTTTCTTTGCATTATTTCCGTTTCCAATTATGAGGGTATTAATTGTCCACTTTTTGATTTTATAATTATGTTGTATCTGAGAGAAAATCATGTTTCTAAACAGGAAAGTAAATAAAAACTGAAGTCCGAACAGAACTGATAAAGAGAAATAAAAATACTTAAATGACACGACCACATCTCCGAGTTTAAGCAGAAAAAATACGGAGATTGAAATTATAGCCGAAGAGGTAACAGTGTTAAGGATGACATTTATTCTGGACTTTTTTAAAGGATTCAAATAGAAGCCTGTCAAATAATGTACAAATACACAGCAAAAAGGAAAGAGAAGTAAACTTGTAAAATAGTCGTAATTAGGAAAAAATATATGAGACCCATCAAATATTTGAATATCATTTACTGTTTTTCTAAAAATCACAAATGCAATCCATACAATTAGCGACGCAAGCATATCATACAGAATATATTTCTGAAAGAGTCGGTTTTTATTCATACTTGCTTATTCTCTGATTAACTGAAAAAGATTTCCTTTCCCAAGTTTAATGATTGATGAGGGAGTTGGAGTAGAAAGTTCTTCTTGTCTGTAATTAACCACATAATCAACGGATGTTTTAATATCATCCGATATCTGGTTGAAGCTTGATGGAGTTGCATTCCCACTGATATTTGCCGAAGTAGAAACTATCGGGTTTCGAAACTGTGCACAAAGTTGTTTTGAAAAAGTTTCCTTTGTTACTCGAATACCTATGGTTTTATCTTTACCGATTAAATTAGCTGCCAGGTTTTTAGCATTTGGATAAATAATCGTCAATGGCTTTTCACTAAATTCGATTAAATCCCAGGCGATATCCGGCACTTCATCTACATAAGACTGCAATTTAGCCGGATTATCAATCAATACCAACATAGCTTTTGTATCGCCTCTTCTCTTTATTTCAAAAATACGTTTTACTGCATTTTCATTTGTGGCATCACACCCTAATCCCCATACTGTATCTGTTGGATAAAGTATCACTCCGCCTGCACGCAATACCTCTATTGCATTTTTGATTTCTTCTTTCATATAAAAAACTGGTTATTTTCAATTAGCCTAAATTAATTTAAACTAACTGTAAAAATAGTTAACGTCGGAATTTGGATATTATTTCCTTTTATAAAAATATTATTTATTAAGAACAAAGATACAACTATATATTTTCATTCGTACTTTTATTGACATTGATTTTAAAATCATATGAACTGTTAATCTTGTAGATTTAAAATCTTTTCTATACCTTTACGGTACAGAATAAGCATGTTATTGATGATTTTGGATCGTTTTTAACGGTCTGAGAATAAGGACTTTTTTACATATTAAAGAGAGAGAGGTCTCTTTTACCCGGAGTTGAAAAATAGAAGACAATGATAAATATCTGGAATTACAGAAATCTTACCGGACAACAAATTGAAATACAAAAACAATTATCTGAGGAACTAAGTATTAGTCCTATTCTTTCTCAATTGTTAGTTCAGAGGGACATTCTGACTTACGATGATGCACGCAGTTTTTTCAGACCTGATCTAAGTGATTTACACGATCCTTTTCTCATGGCTGACATGCAAAATGCAGTGGATCGATTGACTTTAGCCATGAAAAGAAACGAGAAGATTCTCGTTTACGGTGATTATGATGTTGATGGTACCACTTCCGTATCATTAGTTTATAAATTTTTAAAACAATTCTATTCGAATATTGATTTTTACATACCCGACAGATACAACGAAGGGTATGGCATTTCGATTCAAGGCATTGATTTTGCAGCTGCAAATGATTACAAGCTTGTTATTGCACTGGATTGTGGCATTAAAGCAATAGATAAAGTCAAATATGCATTGACTCAGGGGGTCGATTTTATCATTTGTGACCACCACACTCCCGATGACGTATTGCCACCGGCAGTTGCTGTCCTCGATCCTAAAAGGATTGATTGCAACTACCCATACAAACATCTTTCCGGCTGTGGAGTTGGATTTAAATTAATGCAGGCATTTGCCCTTACAAACAATATCGATTTTTCTCAACTCACTCCCCTACTCGACTTACTGGCATTGAGCATTGCCTCTGACATTGTACCTATTACAGGAGAAAACAGGATTCTGGCTTTTTACGGACTGAAACAAATTAACTCCAACCCGTGTGTCGGATTAAAAGGAATATTGGATGTGTGTGGGCTAACTGACAAAGAAATAACCATTAGCGATATCGTTTTTAAAATCGGCCCGCGCATTAATGCCTCCGGGCGTATGAAGCTGGCATATGAAGCAGTTGAATTACTTGTTTCGAGTGACCATGTTTTTGCAAAAGAAAAAAGTGATACCATCAATGAATACAACAATGACCGCAAAGATCTGGACAAATACATTACTGATGAAGCCATTGCATTAATTGAAGCAGATAAACGGTATACGGTTAGAAAATCGATTGTTGTTCATAAATCTGACTGGCATAAAGGGGTCATTGGAATTGTAGCTTCCCGTTTATCCGAAGAATACTATAAGCCAAGCATCGTACTGACAAATTCAAATGGGTTAGCTTCAGGATCTGCACGTTCAGTTTCAGGATTTGACATTTATAAGGCAATCGACTCCTGTCGTGATTTGTTGGAGAATTTTGGAGGGCATATGTATGCTGCCGGGTTATCAATGAAAGAAGAGAACGTGATTGCATTTACCGAAAGATTTGAAAAGTTTGTTTCTGATAATATTTTGGAAGAACAAACTTTTCCTCAAATAGAAATTGATGCAATATTGGAATTTAAAGATATTACTCCTAAATTCTTCCGGGTATTAAAACAGTTCGGTCCATTTGGACCTGGAAATATGAAACCTGTTTTTGTATCAAAAAGAGTGTTTGATTTTGGAACCAGCCGGTTGGTAGGAAAAGAACAGGAGCATTTAAAACTTGAACTGATTGACTCCAGCTCAGAGAATGTAATGAACGGCATTGCCTTCAGGATGCATGAGTTTAACGAACCTCTAAAGGCATTAAATCCGCTCGATATTTGTTATACACTGGAAGAAAATACATTCAATGGGAACACAACTACCCAATTAATGATTAAAGATATAAAGATTGACATAAAATCAAATTGAATAAAAATAAAAGAAGCCGTTAGAACTAATCTCTGACGGCTTCTTTTATTTTGCTTAATGATTAAGATCCTATATTGATTTATTCATTGGCCTTAAACGTCTTAATCAGATGATACTTTTTCTTCGCTTTCAATTTGTTTCAGATCTTCTATTTTAACTTCTCCCAATACAAACCGTTTATAATACGACATTATGAGTGTTGTCAGTGGCAATGCAATGATCATTCCCACAATCCCCAACAAAGAGCCCCAGATAGATAATGAGAGTAAAATGACTGCCGGATTAAGGCCGGTTACCTTTCCCATAATCTTTGGAGTCAGGATAAGATCCTCTATCATTTGAATCGCAATAAAAACAATGGCAATTCCAAGAATAATCGAACCGTAGGTTTGTCCTGTTTCCACCGAACGAAGTAATCCCATTGTTGCAGTAGGAATAATTCCAACAATCTTCAGATAGGGCACCATATTTATCAAACCAATAAACAGTCCCAGAACAATAGCCAGTGGCAATTGAATGATACTGAATCCTATAGCAAATAGCACTCCGACAATCAAAGCAATCAAAGCTTGCCCTCTGAAATATCGGTTCATTCCATTTTCAATGTCCATAATAATTTCAGTTACCAGGGTCCGGTAGTTGGGTGGAATAATTTTAAACAGTCCGGTTGCCAGTTTATCAAAATTCAACAGGATTAAAACGAGGTATAACAATACAATAATCACCACTGCCAGTCCCAATACAAAATTCAAGGAACTGTTAATCAGGTTCCACAATTGTGGCGCAATCTTTTTAACGACAGCCATCACATTTTCATCCTGCATAATTGACTGTACATTCAAATGGGACAGGTAATTGCGAATCTCATTTTGCCATGCCAACGGTAAAATTGTATTTACGTTAAGCCCTTTTGTGTATAATACGATGAGCTGAGAAAGTTTTGATATTTCATTGGTGACCATGGGAGTCAGAAACCAGAAAAGACCGAAGATACATCCTATTACAATTAACAGGGTACAAATTATTGACAATACCAGACTTTTAAATCGAAGTGTAACCTGAAAAAACCGTACAATAGGCTGCAATAAATAAGCAAGCAACCAGGCTATAAGAAAAGGCAATAATGCACTGCTTAGTTTGTTGATCAAAAAGAAGATAAATACAAATATAGCCAATCCGATAAGCAATCGCACGACTCTGTCAAAAGTATACGGTTTTGAATTTGCACTCATAATGTTTTTTGATTTAAAAATTAGATAATTAAAATGACATTAGTCTGTTATTTGTGTTTTATTTTATTATAACAATCCCTGCAAATAGGTTCATATTCACTCATTTCTCCTAATAAAACCCGTTTATCGCTTTCAACCAACCGGTGTGAAATATAGGCCAGAGCACCACAACGGACACAAATGGCATGAACTTTAAAGACATCTTCGGCAATGGCACAAAGTGCGGGCATTGGTCCAAAAGGTACTCCTTTAAAATCCATATCAAGGCCTGCCACAATTACACGGATACCCTGATTGGCTAATTGCGTACAAACATCGACCAGACCATCATCAAAGAACTGCGCTTCATCAATTGCCACCACATCTACATCACCCGACATCAATAATATGCTACCGGATGATTCAACGGGAGTCGAACGGATAGCTGTTCTATCGTGTGATACGACATCTTCTTCCGAATAACGGGTATCAATTTTCGGTTTAAAAATCTCTACCTGTTGTTTGGCGAATTTGGCACGTTTTAAACGTCGTATAAGTTCTTCAGTTTTCCCTGAAAACATCGATCCGCAAATAACTTCGATACTTCCACGTTTTTGTTGATTCTGATGGTTCGTTTCTGAATAAATCATTGTATTTTATTGAAAATTAGTTCGACTTCTAT
>Ga0302215_10002404_pt1 | contig 12861 bp, 6 predicted proteins | sample II_Fen_N3_1_FD_194580 | JGI IMG/M metagenome (GOLD analysis project Ga0302215, IMG submission 194580) | Peat permafrost microbial communities from Stordalen Mire near Abisko, Sweden - II_Fen_N3_1 | ecosystem: Environmental > Terrestrial > Soil > Wetlands > Permafrost | place: Sweden: Abisko... | reverse complement strand
TCAGCATACCGTATATATTTTGTCAATAATACATGTTTAAGTGCAGGTACAGGTTGGAGTCATGCACAAAGACCTGACCCCAATGGAACTCATTTATTATTTTATGGATCAACAGCAAGTTTTAATAATATTATAATTTGCAATAATATTTTCAGAAATGCAGTAAATTCGGGTGTGTTTGAATTTATGAAAAACTTATCTGATCTTAATACATCTTATACTACCATAAATAATAATGATTGGGATGTTACAAATATCTTAGCGGTAGTGACAGGTTATAACAATAATTTACCTATAATTGCTTTATATAATTGGAATTATTACCAAACAAATACTGGTCAAGATGCAAATTCAATTACTACAAATCCGTTAGTCGTATCCAATTATTCTATTCCATTTAATTCGCCTTGCGTTAATGCAGGAGCTAATTTGTCCTATGTTACTAGCGATTATTTCAATACAGCAAGACCTCAAGGAAGTTCTTTGGACATAGGAGCATGTGAGTTTTTAAATAACAATTTAGTGACTAACCCTACTTTTAATATAAATACTGCTAACTGGTCAATAGAACTACATAATTCAGCAACAGCTGGCTTATCATCAGTATCTCAATACGATTACATTGGAAATGCCTGCAAAACTACAATTACAAATCCAGGATCATCTGGCTGGGAAATTCAACTAATGCAACTTATACAAATTGTAAGTGGTAAAACTTACACAGTTAAATTCAGGGCAAGTGCTTCTGCAAATCGTACTATCGGAATTGCATTTCAACAATCTTCTTCTCCCTATACAACATATTATTCTAATTCTACAATAAATATAACAACAATACCAACAAATTATGGACCTTACACTTTTACATGCACAACAACTGATGCTTCAGATTACTTCAAATTTATGTTAGGGAGTCAATCAGATGCGGTCTGGATAGATGATGTTGAAATAACTGAATCTTCATCTCCGTTATCAGAGCCTCTTTTCTTATCGCTCACTTTCGATAATTTAAAGGTAGATTTTGGCTGCAATCAAAGAGAAGAACCATCCACCATAATATTAGTAGATATATCAGGCAAAATTGTTTATAAAGCAAATATTTCGCATATTTCTACTTTGAATCTACCAATTAAACAATTTGTAAAAGGAATGTATTTTTTGTCTCTTATTAAAGGTTCTGAAAAACATACTTCAAAAATAATAATTCGATAAATTAAAAAAAAAATGAAGGCAACAGAAATTTAAAACTTGATTTTGTATATTGAAATGATACTTTCTTTATAATAAACAATGTATTATCAATGCCAATATTAAATTCAATCAACTAATTTAGACTTAAAATAAAAAATCAAACTAAAATTACTCATGAACACAAAATCAGGAAACAAAATCGAACTAACTTTTCTATTCCTATTATTTATTACAACTTCAATTTTTGCACAGAAATTTGAGAATCTGGCACTAACTCCTCCTATGGGTTGGAGCAGCTGGAATAAATTTGGTGTAAAAATCAATGAAAAGATAATTCGTGAAGTAGCTGATGCTATGGTTTCCAGTGGTATGAAAGATGCTGGTTATGAATATGTTAATATTGATGACTGTTGGCAAATTTCGCGCGATAAAAACGGGAATATTCTTGCCGATTCTATTAATTTCCCATCAGGGATGAAAGCATTGGCCGATTATGTTCATTCGAAAGGGTTGAAATTCGGCTTATATTCATGTGCCGGTTCATTAACCTGTGCCGGTCGTCCGGGTAGCCGTGGGTTTGAGTACCAGGATGCCAGAACCTACGCATCATGGGGTGTTGATTTTCTTAAATACGATTTCTGTAATATTGATGCTCAAAATGCTGAAGGTGCTTATAAAATCATGCGTGACGCATTATTTACAGCAAAACGACCCGTTGTTTTCGAAATTTGTGAATGGGGTGGCTCACAACCCTGGACATGGGCAAGTAAAGTTGGTAACCTCTGGAGAACTACCGGAGATATTATGGATTGCTGGGATTGTGAATTTAATTGGGGAGGTTCCGGTGTGATGCAAATTGCAGACAAAAATTCCAAACTGGCCAAATATGCCAAACCCGGAAGTTGGAACCACCCTGATATGCTCGAGGTTGGAAATAAAAACTTAACAGACAATGAAGCTCGTTCACATTTTACATTATGGTGCATGATGGCTGCTCCGCTTATTGCCGGAAATGATTTACGGTCTATGAGTCAAGTTACCAAAGAAATCTTAAACAATAAGGAAATTATTGCATTGGATCAAGATTCTCTTGGTAAACAAGGATTTAGATGGATTGTATTTAATGGAATTGAGGTTTGGGCTAAACCATTAAGAAATGACGAAATTGCTTTGTGCTTTTTAAATCGTAGCGATGTCGTTAAGACGATTGAATTCGACTGGAAAGAAAATCCAACTATCTGGAATGGCAATGCGGATGGATCTCCAATCAAAGTTAGCGACAAACTAAATATCCGCGATTTATGGCTTAAGAAAGCAATAGGTACTACAAAAGAAAATTTAAAAAAGACAATTCAACCGCATGATGTTCTAGTCATAAGATTAACGAAATAATGCTTGCAATTTAATTTGTTTCACAAATGAAAAAAAATATCCAACTTGTATTTTTATTGTTACTTATTACAATAAATATTAATGCTTCTAACAATTGTTATTCCAATTCAAATCAACACGCAGCAAATTATGTTCAAACCGAAGATACTTTGAACTACTATCTTTGCGCTTACTTTCCAAATAGCAGCGAAAAAAAATTACATTATGCAACCAGCATAGATGGCTATAATTTTAAGGCCATTCATAATAATCCTATTCTAATCGATACCGTCACTTGTCCAAATATGGTTGTTTCAGGCGATAATCAGGATCAAGTATTGCGAGATCCGATGATACTACGTGAACCATCAGGAAAATTTCGCCTGATTGCCACTTACTCATGGAAAAAAAGTCCCATGATAACTTATGAATCTATAAATCTGAAAGATTGGACTAATGGCCGTTTAATTTATCCTACTGATACTGCCTATCATCAGACTTGGGCACCTCAAGTAGAATATGATGTGACTTCCAAGCAATATATAGTGTATTGGACTGGTTGCATTGGTGGAGTTTGGAAGACAGCAGCCATTGATTATATGACCAGTCCGGATTTTGAACATTGGTCTTCAGTAAAAACATTTTCAATTACAGGGATGGATGCAAGTATGTTTAGTGCAAATTCTAAACATTACTTGGTTGTAAGAGACCATGGAATACAACAAATTGCCAGTTCTGGTAGTATTTTGGGTCCTTACAATAAAAACATTCATTTTATGACACATGATGACGTCGAAGGTCCATTCGTTTATAAAATTGCGAATCAGAATGTATGGATACTTTTTGGAGATTTATATAAAGAAGGTGGTCCATATAAATTGTATAAATCTACAGATGGGGAAAATTGGTCTACACTCAATACCAATGAGTATTATTTTCCTACTGGAGTAGATGGTGTAAGGCATGGTTCCGTGATGGCTATTTCAAAAGCTGAATATATATTACTAACAGGTACAGTCCCCGATCTTAGTCCACTGACAGGTCTAAGAAAGATTGATGGTGTAGGTACCGCACCCAATACTTATTCAACTATTCGTTCAGCCATTATAGATTTGAATGCTAGAGGTGTTGGTGTTGGCGGTGTTACCTTTCAAATGGTAGCCGGCTATACTTACACTGCTAACTCGTTAGCTGAAAATTTACCTGAGATTAAAATTAATGCTACTGCAAAGAATTCTATTTTATTTGTGAAAACAGGGAATGGAGTGAATCCAAAAATTTGTTGGTATAATTCTCAAAGTTCTATGAAAGAAGAGATTAATGTAGGTGGCTCATGTCATATTAAATTTATAAATATAGACATGGTTTCTGCTGACAATCTTTGATTAGCGTTAATTCAACCACATTTCATATTGATTATCAAATTAAAAAAGTAGATTGCGTTTTATAAAAAGCACTTTTAAAGAATTTAGGATAAAAGAAGGATATAAAGTCTACATGTATCTAAAAAAAAATGTTATCTAATGAAATTATTAATTATGAAGATTTGCTCAAAATTTAAAGATGGATTAAACAGATATACGACAAAGAGAATTTTAACTTTGTGTGTATTTCTAGGATTGCTATTCATAAGCAATAGTATTTTTGGACAAACTTTTTATGTTTCCACTATTGGCAACGATGCCAATCCGGGAAGTATATCTTTGCCATGGAAGACATTAACAAAAGCTGCTTCAACACTTAAAGCCGGACAAACTGCTTACGTTAGAGCCGGAACATACAGTGAATTTGTAAAAATGAGCTACTCTGGTACTACAGGGAATTATATTACCTTGATGGCTTATCCCGGCGAAAAACCAGTTGTCGAAGGTTTTGGACTCGGTGCATATATACTTATGGATTTAAATTATAATAGTTACATTAAAATTTCGGGCATTCGTTTCCAAAATGGAACTATAGGAATAGGTAGAAATGGACAAAGCAACATAATAATCGAAAACAATGAATTATTTAACTTTACAAATCCGGGAATTTCACTCGATTTCTGCTCTATTGGCATTGTAAAAGGCAACGTTACAGATAATGTATGTAGTAGTTCATGGGGAGAATGTATCACTTTTTCGCAATGTGAATATATTGATATTATAAATAATGAGGTCAGAAATGGTTCTGCTAACACTTTAGGGGGGGAAGGTATAGATGTAAAGTCATCAAAGCACATGCGCGTTTATGGAAATTCAATTCATGATTTAACTAAAATAGGTTTATATATAGATGCCTATGATGGATTGAATTATGATATTGATGTTTTTAATAATAAAGTTTATAATTGTGCTTCTGGAATTGGAATTTCATCTGAGGAAAGAAATGCTGTCGAGAAAATATCAGTTTATAATAATGTCGTTTATGACTGTACAAGTTACGGTGTTGGCATAATAAATTGGCCAACACACAGAGATGGTGCTTTATATCCAATAAATAATATAATTATAGAAAACAATACATTAACGGTTTCAAAACCTATTTATATTGATGCTTTAATTTGTACAAATGTTTCAATCAGAAACAACATTCTTTACAATTATTCACTGATAAATTATGCACAAAACCCTAACGGAGTTGCTCTGTCAAACAACCTGACAAATGTTACTCCACTTTACGATCTCGGTTATGGTAGTATTGTGGCCGATCCTAATTTTGTAAATCCCTCACTAAAAGATTTCCGACTTTCAAGTAATTCACCCGCTATTGACAGGGGTGTAACACCCAACTTTGGTTTTGATTTTAATTATTTAAATCGTCCAGCAGGTAGTGCGTGTGATATTGGTGCTTTTGAATATGGATCAATAACTTCAGTGAATATTCCACCCAAAACAAAACCGGCATTTACACAAGTAACAAGAAATGTAAGCCAATCAACAGATGATGGGTATGAAAATACATCTACAAATATTGTTACTTTGAATGGTGCGTCTATCATTACGAATTTTACGTCCTCAACAAATAAAAATATCGCAGCTGTCCGGTTCAGTAATGTGTTTGTTCCTAAAGGTGCTACTATTCTAAATGCAAGAATTAAATTTAGAGTATCTCAATCGACAAATTGTGATAACGATCCTATTCAAATAAGAGCCGAAAGTACCTCGAACTCGCAACCATTAAATTCAGCTGCAGGAAGTATTTCTAATAAAATAAAAACGTCTAACTACTCAAATTGGTTAACCGGATCAAGTGTAGCCGGCTACGACAAAACGACTTCTTCCCTCGATTTTATAGTATCTGAGTTAGTCTCAAGAACTGATTGGGTAAATGGTAATGCTATGACCTTTATGTTTGAATTTACATCAACTGCAGATGTTGGTAAATCATTTGTTTTCAATTCGTTTGATGGTGGATCATATCCTCCTCAATTATCAATAGAATATATACCAATGACAGCTACTGATTTTGATAATATCGAAATAAAAAATAATGTGGTGAATATATTTCCAAATCCGGCTAAAGACGTGATTTCTATAGATTTTAATGGTGATCGATTTCGTGAGCTATCCATTTATAATGCTCTGGGAAAACTTGTTTTGAAAAAACAAATATCACCAAATGTCAATAAACTTGATTTGGACATTCAACAGTTAAATAACGGATTACATATTATCAATTTACGCAATGAAAGTAACATAATAAATAAAAAACTAATTATCGAAAAAGTTAATAGATAATTTTTGTATAAATGTTCTTTTACAAACTGAAATTCCTTACAATAAACAAAGTTATTGATATAAAAAAATTATCTTTGTTTGCAAATAATACAAAATCCTTATCCTATCAAATTACTCTGATTTTTTCAATTACATGCATATAATATTTATAATTGACACAAATGAATTAAGTAAGATTTTGTTCTGTTTAAACTACATAGTTTAATACTATATTTTATGACTATCAACGATTTTATGAGTATCACAACTAGTAAACCATATTTTGAAAATAAGGGTTCTTCTTATTTTAAAGTTATGGTTTTCTTATTCTTCTTCTTCTTCTTCTTCTTATTATTATCCATACAAACTATTTCTGCACAACAACGTTTTCCCGATTTTAAGTTTCATACGCTTTCACCCGAAGGTGGATTGAATTTTGATGGCGTTTCCGGAATCAAACAAGATAAATATGGATTTATTTGGGTGCTGCTATCTGATGAACTCTATAGATTCGATGGGTATACTTATAAAAGATACTTAACGAGACTTAAAAAAGAAATTCCAAATTTCTCTTTCAATTCATACATTCCACTTGTAGAAGATCGTGGAGGTAATCTGTTTTTATGCTCGAAGCAAGGCATCGTAAAATATCATAGAAAATCCGATTTTTTTGAAGAATTTAAAATCGGATCTGTTGCGAATATCTACATAGACGGACATGATAAAATATGGGTAGTAAATGGAGATGGTATAAATATCGTTGACCTAAATAATAAGAAATTAAAACTGATTGAGAAACAAAAAGATAATCTCCGAAACGGGAAAACAATATTCTCATCAGATAAGGATGATTTTATTATGACGAAAGATAAAGGCTGTTTCTACCAATTTAATTATCAGAAAAAGCAATTTAAATTGATATTTTCATTTCCGAATCCAATGGAAATTATCGATATTAAGAAAGCCGGAATATATTTATGGATACTGACCGAGAAAAACGGACTTTTAAAGTTGAATCTTAAAACACTTAAAGTAGAACAAGCACATACTTTCTTTTGTCAAAAAGTTGGAGAAGCGAGGTTACCTCCTGCCCGTGATTTCCAAATAGATAAAAATGGGAATGTCTGGATTGCAACTCAACAGGGTCTATATGTATTAAACCCTCAAAATGGCGAATATAATCTTTACAAACATTCAGAAACTGATAAGTTTAGTATAACTAATAATTCGGTGTGGAATTTAAGTGAGGATAGACAAGGGAATCTTTGGATTGGAACCTATTGTGGTGGAGTTTGTTATGTGAATTTAAATGAAATAAAAGGATTTAAAACGTTTTCAGTTCAATCTTCCAAATTTAGCCAAAATATAATTAGTGGGTTTGCTGAACATGATAATGAGTTATGGATTGGAACTGAAGGGAGTGGTATGCTTTGTTATGATAGAAATAAAGGCACTTCAACTTCATATAAACATGAGCTTAACAAAAATAGTCTAGCCTATGACAATGTTAAGGCAATGCTTATGGATAAAATTCATAATAAGTTATGGATTGGGATGTTCCGTGGGGGATTGGATTGTCTGGATTTAAACACGAACACTTTCAAGAATTATTCTGAATATGATGCTGATAAAAGAATTCAGCTAAACCATGTAAATAGACTTGTGGCAGAGTCAGACTCAGGTATATGGGTTGGATATCGTGATGGTGGATTGCCAAGAATTACATACTTCTCTATTAATAGAAACAAATCAACAAATTATAATTTCAAATCAAAAGAAAATCTGAATTATGTTGGAACTATAATTAGTGATTTTTGTAGAGATAATGAAAATAATCTTTGGATTGCCAGCCAGGAGCGTTTGCATATTATGAATATCAAAACGAAGGAAATGCATGCTATTCCAATAGATACGCTTCAAAATATAAATCAAAAAAACATGAATATCCAAACACTGTTTTGGAATAACCAAGACAGATCTGTGTGGATTGGAACGAACAGTTTAGGACTATTTCAATACGATACAAAATCTGGAAAGTTCTTGTGTTTCTCTGATATATTAAGATTTAATGTACATTCCATTTATAGTATAATAGCCGATAATCAAAATAATCTTTGGTTAGGTACTGACAATGGCCTATTTAAATTCGACAATAAAAGAAAATTCTTTTTTCAATATGATAAAAACGATGGGCTACAAGGACGAGGATTTTATCCACACTCTTGTTTGTATAGCAGTACTGGTGAATTATATTTTGGAGGAACCGAAGGATTTAGTGTTATAAATCCAGCAAATATCATCCCTAATCGAAATAAACCGATTGTCATTTTATCAGAGTTTTTTATAGATAATATTACTATAAGTAAAGAATCGTCTAACTCTCCTCTTAAAGATGCTATATACATTACAAATAGTATTGTACTAAATCATAATCAATCAAATTTTGGTTTCGAATTCTCATCAACAAATTTCATCGTCCCAGAGAAGACGAGATTCAAATATCGTTTAAAAGGATATGATAATAATTGGGTTGAAGTGGACGCTTCCCGTAGATACGCATCTTATAATAAAGTTCCTGCAGGAAGGTATACTTTTGAAGTGCTGTCGACTAACAATGATGGAGTTTGGAGTAATTCTGCCAAAACCGTTGAAATTACGGTGTTGCCTCCTCCATGGCTTACCTGGTGGGCATTTCTTGTTTATTTTCTATCCATTGCGACAATTATTTATTTTATTCTTCATTACTACTTAAGTCAAAAAAGATTGGGATTGGAACTTTACCTTGAAACTACAGAAATGAAACGTCAGGAAGAGAACCATCAGTTACAATTGCAGTTTTTTACAAATATTTCGCATGATTTTAAAACTCCACTTTCCCTTATTTTAGGGACACTGGAAAGACTGAAACAAGAATCTGTTCCAATTTCTGAAAGATTTCTCACAAGTTTGAGTAATAATGCTAAACGATTGCTTAATCTAATTAATGAATTAATGGATTTCCGTGCTGTCGAAAACGATAAAATGAACCTGAAAATTTCTGCTGGTAATATAAACGAATTCGTTTCAAAACAAGCTTCAGACTTTAACGAATATGCAATTCAACGGAATATAGATTTTAGGATGATTCTTGATCCTGAATTTAATAATCTTGTATGGTTTGACAATAAAATTGTTGAAAAAATTATTATGAATTTGCTCAATAATGCATTCAAATACACTACAAAAGGATCTGTCGTTATTGAAACTCTTGCTGATGTTTCAAACTTTAATTCAATTTACCAAAAGAATCATAAGGTGAGTGAAAATGAAAATAATTCACACATGTTTGGCATAGTGATTCGTGATACAGGAATCGGAATATCTGAAAAATCAATTGGAAAAGTATTTGATCGGTTTTATATGGTTAATGATCCACAAGGTGAACAACATTTAGGATCGGGAATTGGATTAGCTCTGGTGAAAAGCCTGGTATTACTCCACAAAGGCAGTATTTCAATTAGAAGTGAAAGAGAATCCGGAACTGATATATTAGTGTCATTCCCGATTTCTAAAAATGAGTATGCAGAGTATGAATTTTCTACAGTTGGTGAATACGAAGTTCCTTTTTTTGAAACGAATAACTATCAAATAGAAAAACTACCCACGTTTGAAAAAACATCAGAGAAAGATACTGTAGACTATTTACAACGTGAAACGAAACGTATTTTACTTGTAGAAGATAATGATGAATTACGTATCCTTATTTCGGAAGCATTATCCTCACAGTACGATATTTGCGAAGCCGGCAATGGTATGATTGCTTCTGCACTGATCGAGAAAAACGAAATCGATTTGATAGTAAGTGATCTTATGATGCCGGAAAAAGATGGAATTACATTGTGTAAAGAGCTTAAAAATGACATTTCTACTTCACATATCCCTTTTATTATGATGACTGCTAAAGGTGGATTGGAAAACCGTATAGAAGGTATTAACTCAGGAGCTGATGCCTATCTTGAAAAGCCGGTCAACCTAAAATTATTATTGCTTACTATTCAGAATTTATTCAAGCAACAAAACAGAGTCAAAGAATTTTATGCAAAGAACTTTTATTCAGATAGCAGTGAATTAAAAATAAATCAGAAGGACAATGATTTCATGAAGCTTCTTGTGAAAATTATAGATGAAAAAATCGATCAACCTGAAATGGATATTAACTATCTGACAACTGAGATGTCAATGAGTAGAACCAAATTATATGCTAAAGTTAAGACACTCACAGGCAAATCAATAGTAGAATTTATTCGGTATTATCGAATGAGAAAAGCCGCCCGATTATTAGTTGAAGAAAATATGCCTATTCGAGAGGTAATGGATCAAATTGGAATTGATACTCAATCCTATTTTACACGGGTATTTAAGCAAGAATTCGGTGAAACTCCTACTTCATTTGTGGCAAATGCAAAAAAAACATAGTGAAAATTAACCATGTGTCACACAAGTTGGTTGACCATTACGAATTGCAATATTTGACTACAGACACACCAACCTCTGTAAAGGACTCTTTTAGAAAAAATATTAAATAAATACAACCAGGCTGTTTCAAATAATATTTGAGGCAGTCTGTTTGCATTATTTGCATGTATAATCAAAGGAATGTCATTTCTATTAAAAAGTTCAACTTGTATCCAACTTAAATCAATTATCATACTCATTCTGACATATTAGATAAAATAAAAGTCAATTCGTACTAAAAGAAATAACTTATCATCACTAATTTTGGAACTTCAAAATATTAATTCATCCAACTATCATGAGAAAAACATTATTATGTTTACTTACCTTATTGTCCATACAGCTTTCAGCACAATCAAACAATCATCCTTCCATTTTAATTCAACCGGGAGATGAACTTCGAATAAAGCAGTCTGTAGAAAATTCTCCATCAATGGCAGTTCTTCAAAATGTAATAATAAAAGAATCTAATGTTATACTTTCATTGCCCTATTTAAAGTATGAGAAAATTGGTAAACGTTTGTTAGATGTTTCACGTGAATGTTTACGACGGGTATTTTACCTCTCTTACTCTTATCAAATAACCGGTGAAGAAAAATATGCCAACCGGGCAGAGAAGGAAATGTTAGCGGTTTGTACATTTTCAGATTGGAATCCAACACACTTTCTGGATGTGGCGGAAATGACCTTGGGTGTTTCCATTGGCTACGATTGGACTTATAATTATTTACCTCAGACTTCACGAAACATAATTAGTCAGGCAATAATTAACTATGGAATAAAACCTTCTATGGATTCAAAATATAACTATTGGTTACAAGGAAATAGTAACTGGAATCAAGTATGCAATGCAGGAATCATGTTTGGGGCTATTGCAGTAAAAGACATAGAACCTGAATTATCAAAGATAATTATTGACCGTTCTTTGAAATCTATCGCAATACCAATGAAAGAATACGAACCAGATGGCACTTTTCCGGAAGGGTTTATGTATTGGGGTTATGGCACAACTTTCAATGTTATGCTGATAAGTGCTGCTGAAAAACTTCTTGGAAATAATTTGTTTCCAATTAGTAAAATGCCCGGCTTTATTCGATCGGCTTCATATATATTAAATATGGTCGGTCCATCATCGAAGGTGTTTAATTTTTCTGACTCATTTAATTCAACTGGACTTAATCCGGCTATGTTCTGGTTTGCTCAAAAAACAAAAGATGTTGGACTTCTCTGGACTGAGAAAAAATATATCAGTCCTGGAAATACAGGTTTAAAAACAGACAGGCTTCTTCCACTATCAATTATTTATGGAGCCGGCTTGGATTTGAATGCCACAATAGAGCCAACATCAAACTTTTGGTTAGGCCAGGGTGCCGCACCTGTCTGTTTGATGCGGACATCCTGGAAAGACAAGAATGCAATATTTCTAGGGTTTAAGTCCGGATCGCCATCAATTGGTCATGGTCACATGGATGTGGGTAGTTTTGTAATGGATGCTAATGGTGTACAATGGGCAAGTGATTTTGGAGCGCAAAGCTACTATTCGCTTGAATCAAAAGGTATTGATTTGTGGAATAATAAGCAAAACTCGCAACGTTGGAATGTATTCAGATACAATAACTTTACACATAATACGCTGACATTTAACGACTCACTACAACGAGTATCCGGAGTTTGTAAAATGGATGCATGGTCGGACAACAAAAATAAGATGTTTGTCACTTCCGATATCACTCCTGTGTATGCAGGTCAGGTAAAAAAAGTAGTCCGAACTGCATCAATCATTAATCAATCGTATGTTTCGATTAAAGATGTAATTGAAACATTATCTACTCCAACAAAAGTGCGATGGACTTTATTAACAGGAGCAATACCTGTACTAAATCAAGAAAAAAACCAGATAGAACTTACCAAAAGCGGCAAGAAATTATTACTAAAAGTCAATTCTCCGGCCAGAATCATACTTAAAACATGGCCTACTAAGTCGCCAAATGAATACGATGAGCCAAATCCTTACAGTTATTTAGTTGGTTTTGAAGTACAATTACCAGTAAATTCTAAAATAGTTGTCGATGTATCGTTAATTCCACAAGAATAATTCGGCTATCTA
>Ga0302215_10002400_pt1 | contig 12867 bp, 7 predicted proteins | sample II_Fen_N3_1_FD_194580 | JGI IMG/M metagenome (GOLD analysis project Ga0302215, IMG submission 194580) | Peat permafrost microbial communities from Stordalen Mire near Abisko, Sweden - II_Fen_N3_1 | ecosystem: Environmental > Terrestrial > Soil > Wetlands > Permafrost | place: Sweden: Abisko... | reverse complement strand
GTTCCAGCCACGACTGTAGGTTTTTCCGGTTTGATAATCTATCCAGTTTCCGCCGGGTAAGTACACCTGGCGACCCTTGGTATTTTCCATCAGTGGTGCCACGTATATATCCGAGCCAAAAAGATAAGCATCGTCCACAGTCCATGCTCCCGGATCGTTCGGGAATTCTACAAACAACGCACGTACCATTGGCAAGCCTTTTTCGGTACATTCTTTTGCCTGGGCATACACGTAAGGCATCAATTTGTATTTCATTTCGGCCGCTGTGCGGAATGCTTTTACAAAACTTTGATTATACAACCATGGTTCTTTCGGCGGTGCTCCGTGTGCGCGACTATGTGAAGTGAGGAAACCGAAAGGCAACCAGCGACGATACAATGCTTCGGGCGAAGATTGTACGAAACCACCAATGTCGTGACTCCAGAATGAGAAGCCACTTAACCCAAAGGATAAACCGCCTCGTAATTCCGATTCCATGGCAATATCTTTGTTAGCTGCATCTCCTCCCCAATGTAGCGGATAGCGTTGACTACCGGCCCAGGCACTTCGTGCCCAGATAATGTTTTCGTTGTTCGTTACTTTTGTGATTTCGGCCACGGCTTTGTTGTAACGTAACGGATAGAGATTGTGCTCGTACCAACCACCACGACCGGAAGCGTAGATTCCTTCCAACGGAGCTGCTTCGCCAAAATCCACTTTGATAGCTCCAACTCCCATTTTCAACAATCCGGCTAACTTATCCTGATACCATTTTACGGTATTAGGATTCGAGAAATCGAGCACAGCATCTTCGTAAGGCATTTCACCTTTTGTATTCTTTACATTCAGATTTTTGTCGATTATTTCGGGGAAATATTTGTTTTTTGGCGTGAAATAAGTGAGTTGCCACAACGAAATATGGAAACCATCTTTCCGCAAATCGTTTATCATCTTTTGTGGATCCGCAAAACGTGATGGCGAGAATTTGTAATCGCATTGCCAATCGGTTTCGAACCATCCCGTATCGAAGTGAATCACATCCGAAGGAATCTTATTTTCGCGCAATTTTGCTGCCACCTCATATCCTTCCTTTTGTTCGAAATAGGTAATACGGCTCATCCATGTTCCGAAAGACCAAAGCGGAGGCATTTGAGCCTTTCCGGTAATTTCGGTGTATTCGTTCAGAATATCTTTGGGTTCACCTACAAACACAAACAAGTCCAATGCCTCATCGCCCATAAAAAGTTTATTAGCTCCCACGTAAGTGTTTCCAAAATCACAGGTTACAGGAGCCGAAGTGTGCATAAACATGCCATAACCCCGACTACTCATAAAAAACGGAATGGGTTTATACATTTGGTCGGTTTCGGGGCCTTGTGGGTCGGTAACAAACAAGTTTATTTTCTGCCCTCGTTTGTCTAACTTGGTAAACGACTCACCACAACCAAAAATCTTTTCGTTGGGCGAAAGCGAAAATACCGGATTAATTTCGCGGCTGTTATCTACCCCTTTTTTGATGAAATTAAATGGCAAAAGCTTTACCTGCGACGAATCATTATCGCACCAACGCCAAGTATCGGTCAATCGTTTTCCTGCAGCATCCATTAATACAATGCGAAACGGATTTTCTTCAATCAACAGCTTTCCAAAAGCACTGGTATAGCTGTAACCTGTTTTGGTTTTCGCATATTTCCACGAACCATCTTTGCCGGGTTCTTTTACCAGCATGGGCGAATCGAACGGTTTTGGTTCAACTGGCGTGGTGAGCATGCGAATTCGCAAGGTTCGGGGACTAATAAAATCGACTGTGAAGCTTAGTTCGGGGTTTTGTTGATAAGCCGCACCGGGAAAATCGAGCATAGTCAGGTGCTGCGGCAGAATAGTGTTTACATCAAAAGCCTGACGGGTATAAAGCGTGGAGCGTTTCCAACTGATTTTTCCTTTTCCGGTGGCGGGGTCAAGGCTTGCCAGTTTATCGGCAAAGAAAAAGGTATTATGGAAATCTTTAAAATCGAGACTCATATCCACCGGGTCGCCGAGGATACGTTTTTGTTGAGAAAACACTGGTTGCAGACAAGTACCGGCAACGAATAAAATGGATAGAATTACTAATTTTTTCATGACTTGCGTAGTTTAAGGAAACTATACAAAGAGTCATTTCAACGATTATACCATTATGCGTCCGCTAATGATGGATTTTGGCAACGATAAAAACGTATTAAATATCAGCAACCAATATATGTTTGGTAATGATTTAATGATTTGTCCGGTATATCAGTACAAAGCCCGGAAGCGCGAAGTATATTTTCCTGAAGGTGCCGGATGGTATAATCTGTACGATGGTAAATTCATTGCCGGAGGCCAGAAGCAAACGGTGGAAGCACCTTACGAGCGTATGCCTATTTATGTGGCAGCCGGAAGCGTTTTACCTATCGGAAAAATCGTTCAAAACACTTCACAAGCTCAAAACGATCTGACAATATTTATATATGCCGGTAAAAATGGAACGTTTAGCCTTTACGAAGACGAAAATCTGAATTATAATTACGAGAAAGGAAAGTACTCAACCATTGATTTCAACTATAATGACAAGTCTAAAACATTATCTATTTCTGATCGTAACGGAAGTTTTAATGGAATGACTAAAGTCCGGAATTTCAGAATTGTTTTAGTCAATCAAAAAGATTCACATGGAATAGATCAAACTGAAAAAACATCGAAACTTGTTCACTATGTTGGGAAAAAAATTGGAATAAAGCTATAAAATAAACGAAGAAAACAATCAATTATTAACTTTAAATGAATGAAAATTATGAATGAAAATCACGCGATTCAATGCGTTCGAAGGGTTGCAAAAAACCTATTGAACAAGTATGCAATCCTTGCTGTGATGCTATGTTCGTTTGGACTGGCCTCAGCACAAAATGCCGATGGAAAAATTTCGGGGAAAGTTTTATCCGAAAAAGATGGCGAACCACTTGTTGGCGTTAGCATCTTGGTAAAAGGATCTAAAGTTGGAACTGTAACTAATCTGGATGGAGCATTTACGCTTCAGGCAAAAACCGGAGAAACGCTTGCCGTTTCATACATTGGTTACACGCCACAAACGGTAAAAGTAACAGGAGCTAACTTAACAATCAAGTTAAACGAGGACTCTAAAAATTTAGATGAAGTAGTTGTTATGGGTTATGGAGTTCAAAAAAAGAAACTTGTAACTGGTGCAACTGTTTCGGTTAAAGGAGACGATTTACAAAAGCTCAACACAACCAATGCCTTACAAGCAATGCAGGGTAAGGCAGCTGGAGTAAGTATTACATCAACTTCAGGGCAACCTGGTGGTGGCTTTAAAGTAAATATCCGTGGTGTAGGCACTATTGGTGAATCAAGCCCTATCTATGTTGTTGATGGAATTATAACAAGCGATATTACCTATTTAAACAATTCGGATATTGCTGCAATTGATATATTAAAGGATGCTGCTTCGTGTGCTATTTATGGGGTAAATGGAGCCAATGGAGTTGTATTGATTACTACAAAGAGTGGAGGAAGTTCCAGCAAAAAAGGAGGTCAAATATCATTTGATGCTTATTATGGCATTCAAAATGCATCTCGTAAAGTCAATCTATTAAATGCTCAGGAATATGCCACTATTGTAAATGAAGCAGAGATTAATTCGGGGAAAAAAGCAGTATTTAACTCGGCACAAATAAGTGCATTGGGTAATGGAACAAACTGGTTAGATCAAATGATTTCAAAGAATGTTCCTACTCAAAATTATAGCTTATCTGCCGATGGAGGAAATGCAGAATCAACTTATTCACTAGGACTTTCCTATACTCAACAAGGAGGTATTATAGGAGGAAAAGATCTATCTAACTACGAACGCTATAATTTCCGATCCAACACTGAACGCAAATTGTATAATAACTTTTTGAAAGTAGGAGAACATTTAACCTTCTCATATATCAATCAAAAAGGGATTAAAGATGGTGATCAATACAACAATTCAATTCGTGGTGCTTTATCAACCAGTCCAATTCTACCAATGTACGATGGAAATGGAAACTATTTAAATAGTGTGAATAATTTGGTTTCATTTTATGACAACGCACAAGGTAAAAATGTTCTTAGTTCGTGGACTGACGGAGCAGAATCAAATCCTTATGCTTTACTTCAATATACAAACCAGAATGGAACAAAAACTCAGAAGTTGATTGGTGATGTTTATGCTGAAATTGAACCCATAAAGAATTTAAAAATCAAGTCTGTGTTTGGATTAGATTATTCTTCATCTACTTATCATGCCTATCTTCCACTTTACACCTTGTCAAAGTATGCCTACACAACTTACGAAAAGATAACTCAAAATTCATCTAATTCAAACACTTTGAGTTGGGACAACACTGCTGATTATGTTTTCAAAATAAATGATCACCATTTCAATGTATTGGCGGGAACTTCAATACGCCAATACACCGGATCATTTATCAATGCATCTAATCAGGGAACCACCGATTACAGCGATTTGGAACATGCCTATCTGGATCACTCTACTAATACGACGAATGCAAGTCTTATTTCGTTGAGTGGTAATGCAAATTCGGTTATTGCTCATGCATCTTTCTTTGGGCGTATAAATTATAACTACAAAGAAACCTATATGCTTACCGGAGTTTTCCGCGCAGATGGCTCTACCATGTTTGCAAAAGGATATCAATGGGGATATTTCCCATCATTATCTGCTGGTTGGGTTGCTACAAACGAACCGTTTATGGAGTCAACAAAAGGTTGGTTAGACTATTTAAAAATTCGTGGAAGCTATGGTACTAATGGTAATGATAGAATAAAAGAATTCCAATACCTTTCGTTAATTTCCTTAGCAAATGCAACGTATAATATGAGCAGTACGGAAGGTACATCTGTAACCGGTTCATACCCAAATAGCATTGGTGTAGAGAAATTAAAATGGGAAACATCCAAACAAGCTGATATAGGCTTTGACTCACGTTTTCTGAATAGTCATCTAGACTTAAATGTAGATTTATATAACAAACTAACCAAAGATTGGTTAGTTGCAGCTCCTTTATATGCTACAGCGGGTGTTTCTAAAAATCCATATATGAATGGTGGTGATGTGACCAACAGAGGTATTGAAGTACAATTAGCTTATAACAATAATATTGGTCGGGATTTTAAATATTCCATTAGCGGATCTTACTCATATAACCACAACGAAGTAAATAATATTCCAACTTCCGATGGTATCATTCACGGCGGAACTAATATATTATATGATAATGCCGGTGAATTCTTTCGCGCATCAGCCGGTCAACCTATAGGTTATTTCTGGGGATATAAAACTGCAGGCGTTTTTCAGAACGAAGCAGAGGTTTTGGCCTATAAGAGTAATGGTAAAGTGCTTCAAGCCGATGCTAAGCCTGGTGATTTAAAGTATGTAGATGTGAATGGTGATGGTAGTATCACCGCCGCTGACAAAACAAATATTGGCGATCCAAATCCTCATCATAATTTCGGATTTAATTTGTCTTGCAATTATAAAAACTTTGATTTATCAGTTACTGCAAATGGAGTTGCTGGTAACAAAATCGTTCAATCATATCGAAGCATGGCTAGTATGTATGGCAACTGGACAACAGCAATTTTAAAACGTTGGCACGGTGAAGGAACTTCATACACTACCCCTCGTGTAACTGAAGATAATAGTAACTGGACTAATTTTTCTGATATTTATATTCAAGACGGTAGTTTCCTGAGAATATCAAACATAACCTTAGGTTACGATTTAGCGAAGAAAATTAAATCTAAATATTTAAGTCAATTGCGTATATATGCAAGCGCCGAGAACCTAATAACGTTCACAAAATATGATGGTATGGATCCTGAAGTTGGGTTTAGTGCTCAAGGTGCAAGCTCTGACTACAATTTTGGTCAGGGAGTTGATTTAGGTTATTATCCACGAGCTACTACTTTCTTAGTAGGCGTAAATGTCAAATTCTAATTGGAAAAGTAATATGAAAAAATATAAAATTATAGTAATTGCAGTAATTGCATTGATCACTTTCAATTCATGTGATGATTTTCTTACAACAGAATTGACAAGTGCTTCAAAAACAAGTGAAAGTTATTACCGGACTCCGGCACAAGATTCTACAGCTCTGATTGGGTGTTACAACGGGCTAAATTTAATTTGGAATTCTGGTATAGCATTGCCTTTGGCTGCTGAAATGGCTTCCGATAATTGTTTCTCCGGTTTTGGTACCTCGGATGACAAGAATAATCCAATGATCGATGAATTTGAATATAAATGGGATTATCCGGATATGTTTAAAGATAATTGGAAAGCTTATTATCAAGCAATATTTCGTTGCAATCTATTGTTAGTCAGTTTGGATAAAACAACTTGGGGCAATAGAACTGCTTTACATACACAAATTGAAGCAGAAGCTAAATTTTTACGTGCTAATTTTTATTTCGATTTAGCTCGTTTATTCCAAAAAGTTCCTTTGGTGCTGACACCCACAGCAGATCTTGTAGCTCAATCAGAACCAGCTGCAACTTATGCACAAATTATGAGCGACCTCCGATTTGCTGTTGACAACTTGCCAGCAACCAAATATTATAACACAACAAATGGTAGAGTTACTAAGTGGGCAGCAGAGTCATTGTTGGCACGCGCTTATTTATTTTATAGTGGATATTATGGAACTACTGAAATTGGAGGAGAAACCAAGGCTACTGCTTTAGCAGCTGTTGAAGATGCCATTTCAAATAGTGGACATGATTTAGTTAGTGATTTCAATACCTTGTGGCCTGCTGCATCCGACGCAAAAAATGTGACTTATGCAGGGGAAGACAATCCTGAAGTTGTATTTTCTATTAAATATAACATTACAGGTAATTATAATGGAAGTGTGTGTGGAAATGCATGGCTGGTTAATACGGGGTTACGTGGAGTAAACTTTTTCCCATACGGACAAGGTTGGGGAGGTTGCACCGTGGATCCTAAATTGTGGAATACTTATCTTTCAACGGATACCCGCCGTTTTGCTACGATTACTTCAATAGCTGACGAGAGCATTGATTATTCAGGATCGGCAGGTACTACGCGTGAATACACTACTTATTTCCTAAAAAAATACAGCCCCGAATGTTTAGCCGACAACAAAACAAGCAAAGCAGTATCTCTCGGAGGTGTTAATAATATGATTGGACAATATCAGGATTATTTTGCAATTCGATATGCAGATGTATTATTAATGGCTGCTGAGTTGGGAAGTACAAATGCAGCTTTATATTACAATAAAGTACATCAACGTGCAATACCAACAGCAAGTTCTGTTAGTTCTGTAACGAAAGATGATATTTTAGCCGAACGCCGCTTAGAATTTGCGGGCGAAGGTATACGTTACTGGGATTTATTGCGCCAAGGAATTGATAAAGCAGCTTCTACCATAGCTACAAATACTACCACTGGTATTCAAATTGGCGGACAAACTGCGGCTCAACTCGAATCAAACATCAAAAAGACAGGTGGCTTTCAGCAAATACCAACTAGCGAAATTACGTTGGCTGGTAGTGCCAATATCTTGACTCAAAATTCAGGATGGTAATTCCATTTATTAACTTATAAGTAGATACAAAGATGAAAAAAATAAAAATATTACATTCAATATTCGGATTAGCAATGTTGTTTACAGCATGTACTCCTGATACCTATGAATTAGGACGGTTACTAGATAAAAGTGAGCTTAAATTTACCATTACTCCTTTATCATCAAATCCGAATGAATTGGTTCTTACAAGTTCAACTCCGAATGCAACCCCATTATGGGTTACTCCTGCCGGACGGTCGATAAGGGTAAAGGATACCATTAATATTGCATTTCCAGGCACTTACAAAATTGTTTATGGAGCAGAAACTGCAGGTGGTTATGTTCAGGCAGATACTACAACTATAGTAATTACAACTACTGACCCAGATCTTCAAAAGAAAATACATAACCCAATGTGGAAAAATCTTACCGGAGGGCTTAGTTCCGAAAAAACATGGTATTTAGACCTTGATGCAAACGGAGTTAGTAAGTATTGGACTGGACCTCAATACTATTACGGAACCAATGATAGTTGGACTTCTGTAACCGACGGTGTTTCTGTTGGTGGTGATTCTTGGAACTGGTGTCCCAACTATTCTCAAAATACATGGTTAATGGCTGCCGTTAATTTTGGGTCTATGACATTCAATCTAAAAAAAGGGTTCAATGTATCTTCCGACCACACATCCACAACAAACGGACTCTTGATGGGTGGAAAACAATCGGGAACGTATTTAATAGATACGCTCAGCCATACCTTCACATTATCTGATGCAACTCTTATTCACCCTATTGAATATAATGGTAAGGTGAAAACATGGAGCGGAACATTCAAGATATTCTCTCTGACAGCTAATTCCATGCAGGTTGCTGTTTTAAGAGATCCAACTTTATCGGGTGAAGGTGCTTGCTACTATGTATACAATTTTGTAAGCAAAGATTATTACGATGCTCATTAAAAATCTATACGGGAAGAGCACAAAGCTCTTCCCGTTTTATTATCTCCTATGAAAAAACATATATTTACATATATTCTAATATTTTCAGCGGTTGTATTTTGCACTTCGTGTAATGGAAGTAGCCAAGATGTAACTTCGGTCGATTCTGTTTTTACGGTTAGCACCGACTCGGCTAAATTTGGAGGAGTTGGTGGAAATGACACATTAACAGTGATAATGAACGGAAACAGCTGGGCAGTTTCTTCGGATCAAACATGGTGTATCCTCTCTCTCTCTTTATCATCAAATAAAACAGAGAAACTCGTTGTTACTACAACTGAAAACACAACCGGAAGTGTACGTACTGCAAATCTAACTTTTGTGATGGATCAGAAGAAGAAAGTCGTAATTCCAGTTCAACAAGCAATTAAGTCGGTAACATATCCCGACTATAGCGATCCAATAGCAGCCGATGCTACAGGGATGAGCAGTGCAGCAAAAGTGCTGGCAGCAAAGATTTTTGCAGGCTGGAATTTAGGTAATTCGCTCGAAGTTCCAAGTGACGAAACAGCTTGGGGAAACCCAAAAACTACACAAGTACTTATTGATTCTATTAAGGCAGCCGGATTCAATGCTATTCGCATACCTTGCGCATGGAATAGCCATATTGAAGATGCTCTAACTTGTAAGATTAGTGCTGCTTGGTTGACTCGCGTAAAACAGGTGATTGACTATTGTTATAAAAATGATATGTATGTTATTATCAACATTCATTATGATGAAGGTTGGTTAGAAAACAATCCAACTTATGCAAAGCAGAATGCTGTCAATGCTAAGCAAAAAGCCCTTTGGGAACAGATAGCTGTATATTTCCGCGATTATGACGAGCATTTACTTTTTGCAGGGACAAACGAAGTTCATATCAATTACGATACTCCAACGACCGAAAATATTACTGTACAACAATCATACAATCAAACCTTTGTAACCGCAGTGCGTTCAACCGGAGGAAAGAATGCAAACCGCAATCTGATAATTCAGTCTTATAATACTAATATTGGACTTGCAATAAGCTACCTTAAACTACCGAGTGATAAAACGACCAACAGAATGATGGTGGAAGTGCATTACTACGATCCGTGGGAATTCTGTGGAAACACAAGCAGCAGCGTTTACCTTTGGGGAACAAGTTATGCTCAGTACGGATCTATTTCAAATTGGGGACAGGAAGATTATGTCAAATCTCAATTTCAATCGATGAAAACCAATTTTATCGACAAAGGTTATCCTGTTATTTTGGGTGAGTATGGTGCAATTCGTAGATCGGAACTTTCTGGAACTGCACTTACTAACCACTTAGCGTCTCATGCTTATTATCTCGAGTATGTTACTAAGCAGGCAAAGAACTACGGCCTTGTTCCATTCTATTGGGATAATGGTGTTACAGGAAATGACGGTTTCGGTATTTTCTACCGGAGTACCGGAGCTGTATTTGAAAAACAGGCATTAACTGCACTGCAAGCAGGTGCAGCAGCCGGAGTTTATCCATATTAAAATAATTAGTTTTTCTCAATAATAGGTGTTAGTTTTCAATAAGAGTTCCCCTGACAATTGTTTCGTCAGGGGAACTCTTTCATTTCGAGATGCCGGGTTATAAACCGGAATGTCGACAAATTCAGAAAACAGAATAGATACTCCTAAGTCAGGCTTAAGTCACATTCAGAAAACCTGAATATACAGTTTTCCAAAAACTTAGCATGTTTCTTAAGGAATCACTTTCATTATAGCATCCGTAAAAGGCTGCATTCCGTCTTTAGTTACAGCCGCTACTCTAAACCAAACCTTAGTAGCCGAAGTGAGCCCAGATAGTTGAAAGGAAGCCTGCGTAGATGAACCACCGAATACCCACAACTCTTCAGTAGGAGTTTCAGCACCTACATAAAATTGCCAAATATAGGCTGATGCACCGGCAACTGCTTTTCGTATAAGCCACATACTTCCGGTATTATCACCTGCTTCAACGGTAAATTCAGCTTTTTCAGCAGGAGTAGGCTGTTTGGCTAAATGAAATCCTGAAGACAAAATAATAGCTTCATCACCATCAGCAATTCGGTCTACATTGTAACCCAACTTGCGAAATATATCATCAAACTCCACTTCGGCTTGATGCATCAAAGCTACTTGTTCATGATCACCACCACGCGATGACATGTAATGCGTTTCTAATTTATTCACAATCTGAGTTGCAGTTTCATAAGACACATCAGGTTTCAAAAACAACGCAATTATGCTCATTTTAGACAATACGGTTCGTCCAAACACAATTTTGTTTGGAATCGAAAATTTCAGAAAATCTAATACTACTGTGTTTTTTCTCATACTCTTGGGGTTTTAAAATTAAACATTAAGTGATTTTATCGGTAAAAAGCTAGTATTATAGAACTTACATCTAAGAATTATTCAAACTCATTATTCATCACCAACTACTTCTCCCGGAATATCGATCGGAATACTCCGGATGTCAATCGGAATTTCCGGTATTCCGATCGCTTTTCCGGAAATTCTTATCGACATCTCCGGAATATCGATCGGAATACTCCGGATGTCGATCGGAATTTCCAATATTCTTATCGCTTTTCGGAGTATTCTTATCGACATCCTCGGGATGTCGATAAGAATACTCCGGATGTCGATCGCTTTTTCCGGGATGCTTGTTGGTTTCCTCTTTATGCGTATCGATAAACTGTTGCAAAGTAAGTGAATAAGAGCTATTCGTTAATTATCTGTGCATCTAAGTGGATAGACGGAGGGATAGAATAAGCACATTTAACATATGAAAGCTTCCTGAAGTAGTATCTTTTAGGTTCAATAGTAGGTTTGTTGCATAGCACAACGCATTTTTTTCAACAAGCTATTCCTTGTTGCTTCTTCGTTGTTTTTGCTTCCATTCGAGCGGTGAGTGATGTGTGATATTCTTAAACTGACGGCTAAAGTTAGATGGCTCACTAAAACCTATTGTGTCGGATATCTGTGCAATGCTATAATCGGGATGGGTAATGATCAAACGCTTTGCTTCATCTATCCGCAGCCTATTAATCCATGCATGAAAACTCATGTTCTCTTCTCTGTTTATATAACCCGAAAGAGTAGAACGTCCTATTTTAAGGTACTGTGCCATATCTTCAATATTTATATCGGGACAGAGATAGTATTTGTCGGCAATGATGGTACACCTGAGTTTTTGCCATGATAAGGTCCGACGACTGGTATCTGCCTCATTGCCATAAACCGCTGATGTAGTATCAAAAATGGGTGCGATGGTACTATAAGTCCGTGGATATTGAATATAATAAAGCCCGAAGGCAATGTAAAATAGAGCATTCAGAAGAGTAACAATCAAAGTAAAGATAACTGAAGCAAAGAATAACGATACAAGAACAAGTAAACAAAATGCAACAGCTCCATAGAACAGATATTGAACCCAACGTAGTTTTAGTTGATAGGTATCGGCAAAATAATTGTCCAATTTTAGTCTATATTTCCGTGCTTCCAAAATAAAAAGAACTGAAAGATAGATTAACTGAATAATACAGAATAAGAGAAATGTCATGTTTAATAAAAGAGTGGGATGATTGCAATTTCGAATAGAATTAGCCTGTCCGGGGAAGTCGGGATTGCCCCACTGTTGGGCAAAAAAGATGAATAAAACAATAAAAATGACGGTTGGAGCTATATACATCGACACAATACCGATGTGTACAAACTTCCTATTGATCAAATTGATGAGCGAAAATGCAAAGAAGATTGTTTGAAGCGAAATAGCAATAAGATTTAATGGGCAGCTAAGTATGTTTCTTCCGGCGAGAAGATCTATTACTGTTAGTACCGATAAACTGAGATAGGCTAAGGCCAAAAAACGAAGGGACACACAATAATTTCTGAGCCCTTCTGCCTGCGGTAGCGGAAGAAACAGAAAAAATAAAGACATAATAAAACAAGATATTATTAAAGTCACATTGATAATCAAATAGGCGTGAAATTCCATATTGAAGATTTACAAGGTTCAAGAAATAAGTCAAAAGCAAAGTTAATTAAATATCGTTAAATAGCCATATCAAAACACCTTTTTTTTTACGTAAATAGTCTTACATCCAAACTGTTGAGAGAAAACTTGAAACCATTGTTGTACTCGAAACAGAGCTTCGGTGAACTAAACCCCTCAGAGATTAAAATAAAATGATTATCCGCATAATGTACAGCAAATTATTAACAGGGGCTTTGCCCCTATAACCCTACTCACTTTTTTGCCTTGATGCAAAAAAGTAAGCAAAAAAAAA
>Ga0302215_10002399_pt1 | contig 12872 bp, 10 predicted proteins | sample II_Fen_N3_1_FD_194580 | JGI IMG/M metagenome (GOLD analysis project Ga0302215, IMG submission 194580) | Peat permafrost microbial communities from Stordalen Mire near Abisko, Sweden - II_Fen_N3_1 | ecosystem: Environmental > Terrestrial > Soil > Wetlands > Permafrost | place: Sweden: Abisko... | reverse complement strand
TCCGAAAATATAGGTGATATTCCCTATTTCGTTGAACAAGGTACAGAGATAATGAATGGGAATCCGGCAAATAGTTCAATATTCAGGGTATTTTGGCTACGTAAAGATGCTGTTGGAAATATAGTGGCAGGAGCTTATGCCACAACCGGAAGCACCAGCCTGGATTCGGCGACTATATTCAAAACACCTGCACTGATTTTTCCAAATCAATTTCTAAAAGTTGGCTACTCTCAAAACTATCAGGAAGCACCCGGAATAGTAGGCCTGGATTCTGTAATCAGTATCACGGCATCCGCTGGCTCATCCTCCAATTGTATTCAGATTCGCTCAATCCGCAAAACAAATGGAATTATAGACATGGTTGAGGATAACTTTTATGCATACCACATTGGATTAGTCATGAGTAAACGATTATTTCCAACTCAGGAAATGCATACGAGTGTTATCTTTGAATACCTGGCCAATGATCCTACTGCAGTAATGAATCCGAAACTTAGCGACTATCCAATGACTATTTATCCAAATCCGGCAACCGATGGTTTCTATATTGGGCTCGATGGGAAAAGTGCCGGAGTTTCCATTTACAATCTGAATGGATTACTGGTAATGTCAACAACAACCGTCGATAAGAGATTAATCAATATCTCTACGTTGAACCGGGGAATGTATATTGTGAAAATAACGACCAATGAATGTACTGTTGAAAGGAAACTTGTAAAAAAATAAATTATTAGAAAGTTTCCACCCTTTACTCTCCGTGTAAAAAAATTCTTACACGGAGAGTTTTAGAATATTAACTATAAAGTGCGGCATCAGCGCCATAAACTCTAATGAAAGCTATATGAAAAAAATAATTTTACTCTTTACAGCCTTGTGTATTACTGTAAGTATATGGGCGTATGATTTTGCGGTGGATGGCATTTTCTATAACATTACTTCTTCCACCTCTCCTAAAACAGTGGAAGTCTCCCATGAAACAGGAGGCAACAGTTACTCAGGCACGGTAACTATTCCTTCATCGGTAACATACAATAGTGTAAGCTATTCGGTTACTTCTATCGGAAGTTATGCTTTTGTTATTTCTACAGGTCTAAAGACCATTAATTTACCATCAACGGTAGATTCTATCAAAACATGGGCTTTTTATGGATGTACAGGGTTGACTTCTATTGCAATTCCTACATCGGTCACTTCGATAGGTGATGGTACTTTTTGGGGATGCACAAGCCTTTCTACAATTTCCATTCCCACCTCGGTAAAAAAAATCGGAAATTATGTTTTCTACGGCTGTTGGGCATTAACTCAAATTAATGCAGATGCTTCAAATATAAATTTCAGTAGTGTGAGTGGCGTGCTTTATAACAAAGACAAAACTACTTTAATAGCTTACCCGCCCGGAAAGCCCGATATTAGTTATACAATTGCTGCCTCTGTCGATACGATTGGTTTTTCCGCATTTGGTTATTGCAAAAACCTAACTTCAATTACTATTCCTCAGACAGTAATCTACATTACCGGTCATGCATTTATGCAATGCAATGGATTAACGTCAGTTTACATTCCATCAACTGTTACTTTCTTTGAGAATAATCCATTTTACGATTGTTCGGGGCTTACAGCTGTAAACGTAGATCCGGCAAATCAATATATGGTGAGCGTGGATGGAGTTTTGTTTAATAAAGGATTGACAACAATAATATATTATCCTCCAGCCCATTCGGGGACTAATTATGTCATTCCTTCCACAGTCCATTATGTCAGAGGTGGTGTTTTTTTGAATTGTACGAGCTTAACTTCCGTTACTATTCCTTCATCTGTAACTACTATCCGTGACTGGATGTTTTACGGTTGTACAGGTTTGACTTCTATAAATGCATATTCGCCGATACCAATAGATTTAATTACAGCTAATCATCCCGGTGAAACTTCAGATGCTGTTTTTCAAGGTGTAGATACAACAACTTGTGTTTTACATGTGCCGGTGGGTTCAAAGAGTCTGTACTCATCAGCTTTTCAATGGAAAGGATTTACTAATATTGTCGAAGGTTTTAATGACCAAAATTGGCAAACTGTCTTTTATGATGATTTTAATAGAGCTAATGGTTCTTTGGGAGGAAATTACACAACTACTAACTCTTCAGGTATAACACAATTTGGTATCTTAAACAATGAGGTCAATGTTGCATCAGGTATTACAGCACCTGCAAATTGGATTATACGCTATGGGAATGTTGTTAACAATGATAGCATTAGGCTTAGTTGTATTTTAAGAGCACCTAATTTAGGGTATTCATTTTCTTTAAATGCAAAAGATGATGGTCAGCACACTTATAGCGCAGGCATAACATCTCAAACTGATAGTATGGGTATTTACCTTCGTGACTACGTTGGAAATCAGACTAAACTTGCAGGAGCAAAGGCATATTTAGATATTAGCAAAACCTATTTCTTAATGTTTACATTAAAAGGGGAAAACTTAACTTTTAGACTGGTTGAAGTTGGGAAAACAGATACAATCAAAATAAAAGCAACTGATAACTCATTAACTGGAAATAATGTAAATTTAAGTGCTTATTATTATTCTCCTAATGTGGCAGTATTTATTGACAATTTCAAGATAGAAATACTCAATAATCCGACAGGAATTAATAATATTAACGCAAATAGTTATTCCATTTATCCTAATCCGGCAACCGATGGTTTCTATATTGGGCTCGATGGAAAAAATGCCAGTGTTTCCATTTTCAACCTGAATGGAATGTTAGTGATGTCAAGGAGTGCAGTTGATAAGAGTTTAATCAGTATCTCAACTTTGCCCCGGGGCATGTATATTGTAAAAATAAAGACTGAAGGAAATACAATTGAACGAAAACTTATAAAGAAATAAATTGTTTTATAAGGGCATTTCGGATACTGATTTCCGAAATGCTCTTTTTCTTTTGAATAGCAAAACGAAATAGCTTAAATTAAGCAACAAAATACAAATTTATAAGTGTATCGACCCTATAAAGAAATAATTTCAACAAGAACAGACCAATTATTTACATTTCGCAACTTAAACTGACTTTTTCTAAACCATTACAGCAAAAACAAGCACATCAGTACCAATTTGAGTATTTTTGTACCTGATTAAGAATGTAATAACAATAAAACACTATAAAAATGAAATTCACCAAAATGCACGGAACCGGCAACGACTATATCTACGTCAACGGTTTTGAGGAGCAAATAGAGAATCCGGTTGAATTCGCCATACAATACAGCGATCGCCACAAAGGCATAGGCTCCGACGGACTCGTTTTGATTCTGCCTTCGGAAACCTGCGATTTCAAAATGCGCATGTTCAATGCCGACGGCTCCGAATCGGAAATGTGCGGAAACGCATCACGTTGCATCGGAAAATTCGTATACGACAAAGGACTTACAACCAAAACTGAAGTCACACTTGAAACACTTGCCGGCATTAAAATACTGAAATTATTTATCGGTGCCGACAAACTGGTTGAAAAAGTAACAGTAGATATGGGTGAACCCATTCTGGAAGGGATCAAAATACCTACAACCTTCGATATGCCAAAAGTAATCGATGTACCTGTCACATTCAACGAAAAGATACAATATAATATTACAGCAGTTTCAATGGGGAATCCACATGCGGTTATTTTCACGAATGGCATTCAGGATCTGAATTTGCCCGAGATCGGTCCCGTTATCGAAAATGCAGGAATCTTTCCACGTCGCACAAACACCGAATTTATCGAAGTAGTATCAGACAGCTATGTAAAAATGCGCGTTTGGGAACGCGGGTCTGGCGAAACAATGGCTTGTGGAACAGGAGCCTGTGCGGCTGTAGTTGCCGGAGTACTTAACGGCAAAAACTCACGCAAAACAACAGTAGAACTCCTGGGTGGTGAACTCACTATCGAATGGAAAGAATCAGACAATCACGTTTACCTCACCGGTGGAGCTACTACTGTATTTGAAGGAGAAATAACCCCAAACCCCTAAAGGGGCTTAATACATTGTTTCTGAAACACAATCAAACTAAACAATTTGCACAAATCACTCCTATTCCCCTTTAGGGATTAGGAGCAAAACATAAATTAATCAACACTAACTTCTCTAATCCCCCTTTAGGGGCTAGGGGTTATCTCAACTAAAAAAAATGGCACAAATTAATGAGAATTTTATAAAGATTCCCGCTACCTATCTTTTTTCCGAAATTGCAAAACGCGTAGCTCAGCACAAAGAAGAAAATCCTACAGCACCTATTATCCGCATGGGCATTGGCGATGTAAGCCTTCCCCTACCCGATGCTTCGGTGGATGCAATGATTAAAGCAGCAGACGAACAACGCAGTGCTGGAACATTCAGAGGATACGGACCTGAGCAAGGTTACGCTTTTCTGCGTGAAGCAATTGTGATTAATGACTTTACAAACAACGGAATTGATATTGCAGAAGATGAAATCTTTGTAAGCGATGGCGCAAAAAGCGATACCGGAAATATCGGTGATATTTTTGATGTAAGCAACCGAGTTGCCATCACCGACCCAAGTTACCCGGTATACGTAGATACAAATGCTATGGGTGGCCGCGCAGGCGAACCAAACGAACTGAATGAATGGAGCAACCTGGTATATTTGCCTTGCAACGCCGAAAACAACTTCGTGCCTCAATTCCCAACCGAAAAAGTAGACCTTATCTATTTGTGCTACCCTAACAACCCAACCGGAACAACGCTTACAAAAGACCAACTGGCTGCATGGGTTAAATACGCGAAGGAAAACAAAGCAGTTATTTTATTCGATGCTGCATACGAAGCCTTTATTACCGAAGAAAACGTGCCACACAGTATCTACGAAATAGAAGGTGCAAAAGATGTGGCTATCGAATTTCGCAGTTTCTCCAAAACAGCCGGATTTACAGGAACCCGTTGTGGATACACAGTAGTGCCAAAACAGTTGATGGGCTATGCCGAAAATGGCAAACAGGTTTCATTAAACAAACTGTGGAATCGCCGTCAGTGTACAAAATTCAACGGCACATCATACGTTGTGCAACGTGCCGCCGAAGCAACATACAGTGTTGAAGGCAAAAAACAGGTAAAAGCATTGATTGGTTTTTACACAGAAAATGCCCGCATCATTCGTGAAGGACTTTTGAAAGCAGGCTACACAATCTTCGGTGGAGTAAATGCTCCTTACGTATGGACAAAAGCACCTGTTGGCATGGGAAGCTGGGAGTATTTCGACTATCTATTGAAAGAAAAGAACATTGTAACAACTCCCGGAGCCGGCTTCGGGGCAAGTGGCGAAGGCTATGTGCGTTTCTCAGCATTTGGTAGTCGCGAAAACACTATTGAAGCCATGAAACGATTGGAAAAATAAACAGAACAACCTGTAATATTGTAAAGGAGCCTTTGGATTTATTCCGGAGGCTCCTTTTTTATACCCTAAAGAAATTAAATGTAGCACCAAACAGGCCACCGAAAATGACATTTTGAACACAAATATGATTTTAATGCTTTCATTTTGCTTTATTTTTACATGATTTGGCAGATATAGGATATCATTTTCAGCATGTGGTTTCAAAAAAGCCAAATACACATTCTGCTCAAAGTTTCATATTGAAACTGCCAGACGTAAATATATTTCAATATGAAACTAAATCAACACATCAACTATACAATTGAAACAAGCAAAAATATGTTTCATACATTTTGGTAGTTTTTCTTTTATTGCAATACCTTTTTGTCTATTTTTGCAATGTATTCAAAACACAATGTTACACATTAATAAAAATCTAAAGCATTTTGTCAGTAAAATGTTTTTTCAATTAAAATTAAAAAAGAGAGAAATAATCAAACTAGAACAACATCAAAAAACATTTTAAAATTTAGAAGTATGAGAAAAATTAAAGTTTTAGCAATCTGCGCGATTGCAGTATTTTCAACAATGAACGTAAAAGCACAATTTGCAACAGGAGCAGACATCGTAAGTTCTTATGTGTGGCGTGGTTTTCCACAGGAAGCAACAAAAGGAACTCCAAACATTCAGCCTTACGTATCGTTCACTACCGGTGGTCTTACATTAGGATCTTGGGCTTCAAGCAGCCTTCTTGGTAACGTTAAGGAAGTTGACTTATATGCAACTTACGCTTTTTCAAGTCAGTTTGCAGTTACACTGACCGATTACAACTGGGGATTTGCAAGTCCAAAAGGATATTTCGACTACAGCTCAACAACCGATCACATTTACGAAGCCACTGTAGCTTACACAGGAACCGAGAAACTTCCAATCAGCGCTTCAATCAACACCATGTTTGCCGGAGCCGATAAAAACTCAAGCGGCAAACAAGCCTTATCAACTTACATCGAATTAGGCTACCAACTATCTCCATTAGCTAAAGTATTTGCAGGTGGATTAGTAAGCTCAGGAAGTGCATATGGCAGTTCTCCAGCCGGACTCACAAACGTAGGTTTGAAAGTAAGCAAATCAATTGCCATTACTGATAAATTCAGCCTACCAGTTTACGGAATACTTGGAGCAAATCCTTCTACAGGTGGAGCATTCTTCGTAGCAGGTGTGACATTATAATCAATTAGTTTTTTAAGGAATAAAAAAGCATACTAATTTAAAACAAAAAACATTATGAGAAGCAAATTAGCAAGCCCCGAACGGGGACGATCATTCTCTTCAATAAGAGAGAATATCTCAAAACCAAAAAACTGGAAACTCTTCGCAGCATTCTTTGGTGGTAAAATGTTAGGTCTGTTAGCCGTAGTAGCTGCTATGATCATAGTACCAGGATTACTTGGTGGTACCGAAGCTCATGCAGCCGACACATTCACACCCGGTGAAACATCAATAGTAAATGCATTAAACACAGTATGGACCTTGGTAGCAGCCGCTCTTGTATTTGGTATGCAAGCAGGTTTCGTTATGCTCGAAGCAGGTTTTGCCCGCAAGAGAGAAACAGTAAACGTACTTATTGAGTGCGTACTCGACACAGCTATTTGTGGTGTGTCATTCTGGGCAATTGGTTATGCATTTATGTTTGGAGCAGGTAATGGATTTATTGGATCACAATATTTCTTCTTACAAGGAGCTCCTGCAACTTACGGAACAACCGGTGTAGCACTACTTGCTCACTTCGTATTCCAATTTGCTTTTGCTGATACTGCTTCTACAATTACTTCGGGTGCAATGATCGGACGTACAAGTTTCCGTGGCGATATCCTTTACAGTATTGGTGTTACAGCATTCATTTACCCAATCATTGGTCACTGGGCATGGGGTCCTGATGGATTCTTAGCATTGATGGGAACACCGGGTCACTTCTTACCAACTTTAGGTCAAGGCTTCCGTGATTTCGCTGGTTCTACAGTAGTTCACACAATTGGTGGAGTTGTATCACTTGCAGGAGCTATCGTTTTAGGCCCACGTATCGGACGTAAATTCCTTCGCGACGACAAAAATGGTGGTGGTCTTCCGGCAGCTCACAACTTACCGGTAGCAGTAACAGGAGCATTCTTACTTTGGTTCGGATGGTACGGTTTCAACCCGGGAAGTACACTTTCAGCTATGGATGCTGTAGGTATCGGCCGCGTAGCCGCCAACACAACATTAGCAGCATGTACAGGAGCATTAAGCGCCATGATATTAGCTTTCTATGTTGGATCTTTCAAAGGAAAATTCGACGTTGGTTTCACAGTGAATGGTTTGTTAGGCGGTTTGGTTGCAATTACAGCACCTTGTTATTGGGTATCTCCTTTAGGAGCAATCATAATCGGAGCAATTGCAGGTGGTATCGTATTTGGTGGAATATATTTACTAGAATACCTTCGCATTGATGATCCAGTTGGAGCTGTTTCAGTTCACGGTTTTTCAGGAATCTTTGGAACTTTGGCTATCGGACTTTTTGCAAGTGGCGAATATGGATTCACAGGTCCTCTTGGAGCCGACAACACAGCACCTGTTACAGGAGTTTTCTACGGAGGTAGCTGGGATGTATTTTATGCGCAATTAATAGGAAACGCTATTATCACATTATCTACATTTGCAATAGCTATGTTACTAATGTTTGTAGTTAGCAAATTGCCTTATCCATTTAAACTACGCGTTGAACCAAAAGGTGAAACGGCATTTGGTGGTATCGATGTATTTGAACACGGAGCTGAAGCTTACAACAACTAATCAGATTTGAACAAGCGAAAAAGTAGATTCACGATTGAATTTCGTAAAAAACAGACAAACGTGACTACTTTTTCCTTCAATCAAATATCTTTGCAATAAAAAACAAGGCTTTACACAAAGTCGTAACAAACTAAAAAATATTACATTATGAAAAAAATTGAAGCAATAATCAGACGCTCTAAATTTGATGAAGTAAAAGAAGCGTTACATGCCATTGACATCGACTTTTTCACATACTCTGAAACTATTGGCGTAGGAAATGAGAAAAAACAGAAAAATGTATTTCGTGGATCAACAGACACTTACAATATAGCCCGTTTAACACTTTCAATTATAGTTCGCGATGTGAACTTAAAGAAAACAATTGAGTGCCTGTTAGACAAAGCTTACACAGGTGAAGTTGGAGATGGAAAAATCTTCGTATCAACCATCGATGAATCATACAGAATCAGAACTCGCGAGAGCGGAGATGAGTCTTTATACGTAAAATAAAACATTAATTATAATAAGAAACTCAAAGAAAACAATATTGATTTTTTATTCGGGGCAGAAAGAATAAAATATCTTACACAAACACGGTGAAACTGCTAATGATTAATCGTGTGTTTTTTAGTTTTATTGTTTCGGGCAGGCTATTTCGTGATGAAATGGCCTGCTTTCATTTTACACCTACCAAAGAACACGAAAAACAATATAATATAATGACGCAATAAATTCACATGAATACACATATGTCCAACAATTGAATCAAACAAAATACTTTTTTGTAACTTTTTTATGACTTTTTCTACCTTTTTGTTTTCGTATATAAAAATAAAAACATACTTTTGTCCCCGAAATAAACAAAAGACACATAATTGTAAGTTTAACTATACAAATGCTACATAAAAGTACAATAAATATACATTAGTTTAGTAATTAAACAAATTTACAAACAAAAACAAAAGAATCATGAAGAAAATTGAAGCAATTATTCGCACCTCGAAATTTGGCGAGGTAAGAGATGCCCTTCACGAAGCAGGCATCGAATTCTTTTCATACGCCGATGTAACAGGCGTTGGAAATGAAATTGAAAAAGCAGAACACTCGTACCGTGGAACCGTTTACGACACAAGCTTTATTCCACGTCAGCTACTCACTATTGTAGTACGTGACGTAAACATGCAAAAAACAGTTGATGCAATTTTAAAAGCTGCTAAAACAGGCGTTATTGGAGATGGAAAGATCTTTATATCCGAAATTCAGGAATCATACAGAATCAGAAACGGCGAAAAAGGAGATACTTCCCTTTACAACTCAGAAAAATAAATTAAGCAACTTACAAAACATTTAAAACAAAACAATATGAAGAAGTATATATTATTGATATTACTAATGCTTGTAACAGCATCTGCATCAAGCTACATATACGCGGAGAAAGTCGCCGACCCGAACGGCGCAACTACCGGCACAATTAGCGATGTTACAGCCAAAACCGCCGGTAAACCAACACTAGAAGAAGTTGGTGCACAAGTTGGTCACAACAAAATAGCCATTAACATGACCTGGTTATTAATGACCGGATTCTTAGTATTCTTTATGCAGGCAGGATTTGCACTTGTAGAAACTGGTTTCACCCGTGCCAAGAATGCCTCACACACAATGGCAATGAACTTATTTGTTTATCCTGCCGGAATGCTCGCATTTTTCGTATGTGGTTTTGCCATAATGTTTGGTGGAGTTGGAGCATTAGGCACATTGGGTGGTTTCGATGGACTGAATCAGGAAGTAAGCATTCATCTTTTCGGCCATACTTTCGGGCTTTTTGGAACAAAAGGCTTCTTCATGAACGGTATGACAGATGTGGCTGTTCTTGGTTTCTTCCTTTTCCAAACCGTATTTATGGATGCAGCAGCTACAATCCCAACTGGCGCAATGGCTGAACGTTGGAAATTTGCTTCTTTTGCAATCTTTGGTTTCATTGTGGGTGGATTAATTTACCCAATATACGGAAACTGGGTTTGGGGTGGTGGTTGGTTAGCTCAACTAGGAAGCAACTTTGGCCTCGGACACGGACATGTTGACTTTGCTGGCTCTTCTGTAGTACACTTAACAGGTGGTGTTTTAGCATTTGTGGGAGCAAAAATGATTGGACCTCGTATTGGAAAATACAACAGAGACGGATCGCCAAATGCTATCCCTGGACACAATATCCCAATGGCAGTACTAGGCACATTGGTACTTGCCTTCGGATGGTTTGGATTTAACTCAGGATCAACGCTTGCTGGAGGAGACCTAAGATTATCAGTTGTTGCATTCAATACAATGATAGCTTCTTGCGGTGGCGCACTGGTAGCAACTTTATGGATGTGGTTTATCAGAGGAAAAAAACCAGATTTAAGTATGATGTGTAACGGTCTTTTGGCCGGTTTAGTAGCAATCACTGCTCCTTGTGCTTTTGTTTCTCCTGCAGGTGCTCTTGCAATCGGTTTAATCTCAGGTGTAATTGTTGTTGAAGTTGCATTCTTCGTTGAAAGAAAATTAAAAATCGACGACCCTGTTGGAGCTATTGCAGTTCACGGTGCAAATGGTATTTGGGGTGTATTGTCTCTAGGGTTATTTGCCGATGGGACATATGGAGATGGATTGAATGGCATTGCAGGCAATGTAACAGGACTCTTCTACGGCGGTAGCGCAGGACAATTTTATGCAGAATTCATTGGAGCTGCTACAAACTTAATTTTTGTAGGTCTTGCAGGTTGGGTAGTATTTAAATTACTAGATGTAACTATTGGCAACAGAGTTCCAGCAGATGTTGAATTGGCAGGATTAGATGTTCACGAAATGGGTGTGGAAGGATATTCCGGAATAAAATTAGACAAAAATTCAGAAACTCCGCTTTCAAGATAAGTTTTCAAAACTACAAATATAATAGTAATTCACAAACACTCACATACACGGTGAAGTAATCTACATTTAATCGTGTGTTTTTTAGTTTTTTATTTAGGCAGGTTATTTCAGCGGAAATAATCTGTCTATTTTTTTGAATAGCTAATAGATACAAAATACTTTCAAATCAAATACATCTTATCTTTAATCAAATATTTAGTCAACAATTTTGCCATTTCTCATACATTTATGTCGCTTATTTGTTATTTTCATACATTTATGTAGCTTTTTATGTTTTTTTTATGTCATTCTGCGTTGAGATTCAAAAATAATATCATATTTTTGCACCCGAATTACAAAAAGACATATTATTTATAGTTTCTGAGACACATTGCACACGATTCAAAAAAAATAGAGCTCAGAATTACATACTTTCCTTCGAAACAAGAAACATTTAAAAACTAACAAACATAACAAAAGCAGGCATGAAAAAAATTGAAGCAATTATCCGAAAATCTAAATTTGAAGATGTAAAAGAGGCATTATCAGATGCCGGCATTGAATGGTTCTCCTATTGGGACATTACAGGGCTTGGCAAATCAACCGAAGAACAGGTGGTGAGAGGTCAGGTATTCCAATCGAGCTACATTCACCGCAGAATGCTCTCAATCGTGGTTCGGGACATAAATCTAGAAAAAACTATTAAAGCAGTACTTGATTCAGCATGGACCGGCGAAACCGGAGATGGCAAACTATTTATTTACGATATAGAAGACACTTACCGCATTCGTACAAAAGAATCGGGACCTGAAGCTCTATACAACCACGATGACTCAACTAAGAAATAAGAACCAACACGTTTAGATTAAGAAGAATGAAAAAATATATAATTTCTCTCACAGCACTTTTAGCACTATTTAGCTCAACACTTTCGGCACAAGCAACAGCCGTTGCAACTCCAAAAATCGATGCCGGCGACACAGCATGGATGATTGTTGCCACTGCATTTGTATTATTAATGTCTATTCCAGGCTTAGCATTATTTTATGGCGGTTTAGTTCGTCGCAAAAACGTTTTAAATGTATTTATGCAAGTCTTTATACTTGTCGCTGTCATTAGCATCGAATGGGTGATAGTTGGATATAGCACTTCTTTTGGAAGCAACTCTATTGAATTTCTAAAACCATTTATCGGAGGATTTCACTGGGCATTCCTGAACAATATTGGAATCAGCGATCTAAGCCCATATTTCATCTCTCATTCACAACTGGCAGCCGACGGCACCTCAGTAGGAACTATTCCTCACATCATTTTCATCATGTTCCAGTGTATGTTTGCCGTAATTACTCCGGCTCTTATCATTGGTGCATTTGCCGAACGTATCAACTTCAAAGGATTTTTATTATTCTCTGTTCTTTGGTCATTATTCATTTACAATCCGGTTGCTCACTGGGTTTGGGCTGCTGACGGATGGTTATTTAAATTAGGCGCACTGGACTTTGCCGGAGGTACCGTTGTACATATCAATGCCGGGGTTGCAGCAATTGTAACTGCTATCATGCTAGGCAAACGTCGCGATTACAAAGGACACGCAATACCAGCACACAACATTACGTATGTTGTGATTGGAGCAGGTCTACTTTGGGTTGGTTGGTTTGGATTTAATGCAGGTAGCGGACTTGCAGCAGATGGACTAGCTGCTAATGCATTGATGGTAACACACATTGCAGCAGCTGCAGCAGCACTTACCTGGGCATTACTTGACTGGTTTATCGACAAACGCCCAACCGTGGTAGGTATCAGCACA
>Ga0302215_10002398_pt1 | contig 12874 bp, 8 predicted proteins | sample II_Fen_N3_1_FD_194580 | JGI IMG/M metagenome (GOLD analysis project Ga0302215, IMG submission 194580) | Peat permafrost microbial communities from Stordalen Mire near Abisko, Sweden - II_Fen_N3_1 | ecosystem: Environmental > Terrestrial > Soil > Wetlands > Permafrost | place: Sweden: Abisko... | reverse complement strand
AAAGGTGTACGATTGGATGAAACATTTAGCTTTAATGAAGTTTTTGGTTATTAAATTATGGAAGAATTAAATACTGAAACAAAAAAAGCAGAGCCCGATCCTGCATCAAAGATAATCGGTCTTACAGGAGGAATTGGCTCCGGAAAAACTACAGTTGCAAAGTTCATAGAAGATTGTGGTTTTCCTGTCTATTATTCGGATGACAGAGCCAAAACAATCGTTAATGATAATGAAGATGTAAAGCAGAAAATCAAGAATCTTTTAGGTAATGATTCTTATGATGAAAGTGGAAACTATAATAGAAAATTTGTCGGTGAGAAAGTCTTTAATAACGAGGAATTACTGAATCAACTCAATGAAATCATTCACCCCGCAGTTCGTCTGGATTTTGAAGAATGGGTAGCTCAACAGACGAAATATTTAGTTTTTAAAGAAACTGCTTTATTGTTTGAATTAAAACTCCATCTTCAATGTTACAAATCTCTTTTGGTAACCGCAGAAGATAATATCAGAATCAAAAGAGTGATGGACAGAGACGGGAAAACATACCGAGAAGTGGAATCTGTAATGAGTAATCAATTGCCTGAAAAAGACAAAATAAAAATGGCTGATTTCATTATTTACAATAATACCAATATTAATGATCTTCAAGAAGAAACCGAAAAGGTAATTTTTGAAATTGAATAGAAAACTTACAATTAAATTGAAAAAACTCGCTGATTACACAGCGAGTTTTTTGTTGTCAATTCTTTAATGAAAAAAAAAATAAGCTCTCATTTCTGAGAGCTTATTCAAATATTTAGAAGTTAATTATTCTTTAATAAATTTCTTCTGTACAGTTCCCATAACGTCTTCTATGTCGATAACATATAATCCGTTAATAAGTCTGCTAACATCAATCTTGTTGTTTAAGATTAATCCGCTTGATACTAATTGTCCTCCAGAAGTGTAAATTTTATAATTCGCTTTTTTGCTGATATTTTTTACATTTAAAACGGTGCTCACCGGATTCGGATAAATTAAAATCTCAGTTTGATTAACTGCATTTGCAACTGTCTGTTTAGAAATTCTAACTGTGTAGTCTTCTACTTCACCGTTTGGAAAGTTTGTACAGTTTACAGGAATTCCATCTTTCTGCATTGCTACTCTCATGACAACATATTTGTAATCTGTCATGCTTACAAAAGCATCTGCAGGTACACTGAATGTTGTGCTTGCTGTTGGATTTGTATTTGGACCATCAGCTAAGATTCTTTCGTTAATATCGAAGTAACCGTTTCTGTTGAAATCGATCCAAACTGCAACTCCTGCTTTATCACCATTGCTTAATGTTTTATCAATGGTAATCTGGTTACCAGCTGACCCCTGAATCATTTCAATAAACTTAGTAGAATCTCCTGTAAAGTCAGAGTAATTTGAAGCAGTAGTAATGCTTGTCATTAGCGCTTTACCAGTTGGCTTAGCTGTTACTTTAGATATAAACTCTGTTGCAGAATTACTTGATGACATCTGACAGTAAACAACTGTAGGCGTTGTGAAATAATAAGGAGGCGTAAAGTTACCCGGTGTTCCAGAACAAACGTTTGCTACCTGCATTTCATATTTAGTTAACTCTAACAATCCTGTGATTGTGTAAGTATTTGTATTAACAGTTACAGTCGTCCAGCTAGGAATACCTACTTTTCTATATCTTAAGATATAACTACCAGTAGCTCCTGCGCCAGTAAAGGCAGTCCAAGTTACCTCAGCACTAGTTGGTGCCAATGTAGTAATAGTTAATCCCGGCGGCGGTACTTCACAAATTCTTACTGTAGTAAACACTTGAGGATTTGACCATGGATTCGCAACTGTTGCTGCTGTACATTTACTTCTCACTTGTACTTCATAAGTGTTGAATGAAGTCAAACCTGTAATCGTATAGCTATTCAAAGGAGGGAGCGGTGTAGTTGGAACTGGCGACGACCATAACAAATCTCCAACTTTTCTCCATCTCAATTCATATGTTGCATTTGGAACAAGAGGATTCCATGTTACTAGCGCAGATGTTGAAGTAACTTGAGTTACAGTAACATTTGGCGGCGTAGGATCACATGTTGTACTGAAAGGAACTGGCGTAGCTGGTCCCTCGGTAGTACCACATATAGCAACAACTTTCACCTCATAGCTTGTAGATGCCTGTAAACCAGTATTCATTACATAGCTAGTTGTTGGTGGTGCTAATATTGGTGAAGAATTTACCCAAGGTGTAGTTCCTGCAACTCTCCAATATACTCTATAGTTAAGATTATTAGCAGAAGGTGTCCAGTTTACTGTTGCTGAAACATTATTAATATTATTTACTGTAACGTTAGTTGGAGCAATAATTGAACACGGTATTATTGTAAATGTATAATCTACATAATTACCCCAAGCATTGGGTCCGCAAGGCGTTGTTGCACCGATATAACTAGATGCAAATCTTACTCTGTAAGAACCAGATGGATGTCCCACTGAGCTGATAGTAGTCGTAGCATTAGCTACATAACCCGGTGATGCATACACTGTTTCAGTTAATGGTTCAAATATCATATTATTATTCCAGTCTACCCATACATACATATAATGCGTACCTGAAGGAGTAGTCATACTGACATTCACAACTCCACCTGGAATGGTAGAGAAACTTGTAGTCGAATTGTTTACATAGGCAGTATATGAAGTAGCGGTGTAAGCAATATTTGTAAGTCCACCGGTAGTTGTAATATTATTTACATAATAAGTCGTTGAAGATGATCCCGCACTTGGTAGACAGTAATTTGTATATACCGAAAGAGGACCAGACCATTCACCAATATTTGTGGCGCTACATCTCGCTCTTACCCAAATATAGTATGTAGTACTTGGAGTTAATCCATTAATTACCTGAGTAGGCCCAGAAACGCCTGTTAATTGTGGAGTTACAGTCGCGGCAGGAATAGCACTTGATGTTGTATAATACACATCATAACCATTTGCCGGTGCAGGTGTTGGTATTGTCCAGTTTACTGTAGTACTTGTAGTGGTAGTATTTAAGATATTTAATCCCTGTACATCCAGACAAGTAGGTGCAACTCTTAGTTTGAAATCATCAACACCCATATACCATGGAGTGAAATTTGAAGACGTATTGACACCAAAATTATAAATTCCTGTAGTAGTAGGTGTATAATATACTTTATACTGTACATAAGTATTAGTACCTTGTGTAGCAGTGATAAATGTACCTAAGCTTGTAGCACCTGTAGTAGATTGTGAAGTATTTACTAAAACATTGCCTGTATATCCAACATTAGAACTACCTGTTCCACCTGTATGATAGTAGAACGAAAATTCATAAACAGTTCCTGCCGTTAATGTAAACCCTGGTGTCCAAAGTTGACTGGCATTTGTATTACCATACTGTATTCTCACATAATTTGGTATAGATCTTGGACCTGGAGATGTGGTGGATGCTGTTGCGTTGGATGATGTCCATGCGCTAGTTCCAGTTACATTTTTCCAACAAGATGGTAGAATTCCAGCACCTAAAGTTGTCATAGAATCAAAATTCTCCGTCCAAGGAAGAGCCGTTACAGGTACACATAAAGTCATGAAAGACTGCATCGGCGTCCAAGAACTTAAATCTGTGGCACTACATTTTGCTCTTACCCAAACATAATATGTTGTGATTGGCGTTAAACCGGTAATATTTGCGGTTGTAGTAGTACTTTGTACAGAGTTCGTAGCATTTAAAACTGTAGCACCTGTTGGAGCAACACCCGTGGTATTGTAATACACATCATAACCGTTTGCCGGTGCTGGTGTAGGAGCTGTCCAAGAAATATTTGCATTTGTTGCCGACGTATTTACCAATGTGATAGCAGAAGGAGCTAAGCAAGTAGGTGCTGTACCTTGAGACATTACCACATTATCAAAATAATAATAGCTATCATTTGAAGTAGATGATGTAACAAAAAATCTAACATACAAGTTACCAGCTAAGGGATTGAATGTTACAGTTCTAGATGCACAAGTATTAGCTGTAGTGTGATTTGTAGAGTTTACAGTGTAAGCTGTAACCCATGGTCCACCCGCATTATTTGAATATTGTACATCTATTGTACCGATAGCTGCTGCAGGAGTTGCAACAGTTCCAACAGACCAGTTCGTGACTTTATAATCAAATGTCATGCTTACAAGACCTTGATTATTACCAGGGATATTTGGAGATGTGAAATCTCCCGAATTCCCACTATATCTGTTTCCTCTTATTGTACCTCCTGTTGTACCACAAATTTGGTTTGCAACAGTGGTGCTGGAAAAAACACTGTTTGTGCTTGTCCATCCATTAAGTCCCGCGGCTGTCCAGTTTTGCGTGTAGTTGACTTGAGCCATGAGAAATGCGCCAAGGAGAAGATGACACATGAGTAGAAGTTTCTTCATAATATTAAATATTAAAATAAAATTGAATACTAAGGTAATTTACAATCTTACCAATTGAAATATCTGTATAATCATTAGAACTTTTGCTTTTAAACAAAATAATTACTGAAAAATAACAGACTGAATGAATACCTATCACATGAACTAGGTTTGTTGATCAAACTTAATTTCATGAAAATACTAGAATTTAATAAAAAGTAAATGATGTTCCCATAGGCGCTAATTATTTTAGATTAACCACAAATCTAAACAATTTTTATTATTTGATGACACAAATACTCGTTTTTTTTAAAGTTACTACATCAAAAAGCTACATATGGTTACATTATAAAAAAAATCCTCATGCAAAACATGAGGATTTTTTAAGCTTTTAAAGCATTTTATTATTTCTTGATGAATTTAATACTGTTAGAGATATTTTTATCTTTAATCGTAATAATATAAGTTCCTTTCACCAATTCGGCAACTCTCACCTGACTGTTATTAATATCACCTGCTTTCACAATTTGTCCTACAGCATTATGGATTTCATATTTTGCTTTATTGGAAACTTTTGTAATATTTAAAACATCAGTTGCAGGATTAGGATAAATTCCAAAGATTTCTTGTTTCACTTCATTAGTTGCGAGAACTTGAGTTGTAAAAGATTTCGTACTATAACTTCCTATAAGATCACTTTCATTATAAATAACCTGTCCTGAACTTGTTGCTAAATTCACATATGCACCTATACTACTATCAAGACCGTCTCCATAAGCATCAGAGATTGTGAATGTATAACAACCAAGTGGTAATGTCCAAGTTTGATTAATTATAGTTGGTAGTACTGGTGTTGTAGAATCCGCATAAGGTCCACCACTGTATAGTACTTGTCCAACACTATTTTTTAATGTCCATTTTGTTTCAGAACCAAAATAGTCTCTTTGTAGAGTAAATGCAACACTTGTAGTATTGAAATATTCAGGAACACTTGGCTGGTTGTAAACACCAACAGAAACATTGTTAGATACTCTTTGATCTACACCCCCATTTACTGAAGTAATTGTAGTAGTTACTGATGACGTAGCGACAGAAGCATCAACAGGAATGCTTATTAAACTAAATTTATCTTGAGCTAAATTTCCCGTCCAAGAGTAAGTTTGAGTAGTACCACCGCTAAACGTGTAAGAAATAACAGCAGAAGTAAGGTTAACTGTTCCTCTGTTATAAAGATTTAAGCGTAGCACGCCACCACCACAAACTCCAACTAAACACCCACCGTCTATTTTAACTTCAGCATCATTTGCAAATAACGGTATTGCAATATCTTTAGTAGAAGTTTTGAGTGTACTTCTTCTTGGAGAATTATTCATTACTGCGGTAATTCTTGCAGTTTGGTTAATTGTAAAGATATTCATACAAGTATCAGTAGTATAATCCATGTAATTTTCTATCATATCATTTCCCGGACTTGCAGGACAAGAATCAATGGTAGTACAACTGTAATTTGGTGCGGCTGCTGCGGGTGTATCAAGACAATAATCTTTATTACTATCTGTAGAATTTACAACACAAGAAGTCGTATCTCCCCAAATATGTCTTAACCCTAAAAAGTGACCAACTTCATGAGTCATAGTTCTTCCCTTATCATATGGAGCCGAAAGCATAAAAGTACCATCATTATATGTACTACTACCAAAGGTTGCAAAATTTGCAACAACTCCATCTGTATTTGCTGCGCCTCCATTTGCATTAAGACCTCCTAATCCTGAACTTGAAGGGAACTGTGCATAACCAAGAAGACTTGCATCTGCAAAATTCACACTCCACATATTCATATATTGAGTAGGATCCCAAATTGTCTGAGGTTTCACATAACTGTCAATATCATCTTGACTCCAGTTATCTTGACAAAGATTTACTCTATCAATACCATTTGTAGGATTTCCGTTTGGATCAACTTTAGCCAAAGCAAACTGAATCTGAGTATCTGCGCCAACTGCATTACTATTAAAACCAGGAGTACCCGCCATCCTTCTGTAATCATTATTCATCACCGTTATTTGTGATATAACTTGATTATCAGTAATATTGGGAGCAGCACCTACATTTTGGCCACTATGTATGACGTGTACCACAACAGGAATAGTAATAATATTTCCATTCTGAGATTTATTAGCTAAAGCTTGCTCAACTAAAGGAGCTAGCCATGCCTCATATTCCTTTACGGATAATCTATTTGGAAATTTAGCCTGAAGATATTTTTCGTATTCATCTGTAGAACATCTATCAAATCCATAAGATTGAGATTTTTCTTCTGCAGATTTTCTTTCAAAATTTCCTTTTTTCTTAACTATCTTTCCTGCATCTTGGGCATTAACTCCACCGGCAATAATCATCGATAACAAAAAAAGTAATTTAAAACTAATAAATTTTCGCATTTTCTAAATTATTTATATTTGCAAATATATTTCTTTTAATATAATCTTTGAAAAATTAATTGTAAATTAACATTTCTTATAAAAACAATTTAAAAATGAAATTACTTATTTCGACACTCCTACTATTTTTTATAATAGCATTTTCTTGTAATGCGCAAAAAAATAAAAATGCTCAGAACACGAAATCTATGTCGGACCCTTTATTATCTAAAATTGAAAAAATAGAATTAGTCGAGCAGTCAAGAGGAGTCAATAGATTATACACTTACACTAAAGAAAAAAAAATTATTGAATTGAACGGTACTAAATCCGTTTTGACAATGCCAGCTTCAGAATGGGAAAAAATCTGTAAAGAGGTTAATTTATTAAACTTGTCAGAAATTGAAAATCTACAATCCCCAACAACAAAAAGATTCTCTGATGCAGCTTTATCTAGTCACATTTCAATTTTCATTGATGGAAAAGTCTACCTTTCTTCAAGTTTTGACGCAGGTGTACCAAATGAAAAATTAAAATCATTTTATAATGCACTGAAAGATCCAAGCGGTATAATTTTACAGAAATCTAAAAAGATTAAATGAAATTAAAACTTATAAGCAATATTCCACGAAAAACCCATTAAAAACTTAGAAGAACTTCTTCCAAAACCGGGAACGATCATAGGAACAACTTCATCTTGTTTGGAGGTGACCATCAAATATCTTGGCTGCATATTGACATCGATAAAGAAATTGGATTCAAAAAGCTGAACTCTTCCGCCGATTGCGCCTTCAAGCCAAAAAGATGACTGTGATGATGCGGGTAAAGAAATAGATGAAGTGCTTCCCCCAAATCCACGAATCGGAATTGCAAAATATTCCTGATTATAAAACGAACCTCCTATTTTTGCACCACCATAAAAGCCGTTAAACTCATTTTCCCGATCTTTTGCCAACATATATAATGCACCGATTTTAAAAAAAGGACCATTCGCTGTGGCATCGTAGCCATTTTTTTGATACATATTTTTCTCAAAACCGGCTTCCACAATTCCGTGGATGTTATCTTTTATTTTTGAAGAAACAAAACCCTGAAATAATTGTCTGTCGGAAAAAAATGAAACTCCTGTATTCAAAACATCAACTCCAACCATAAAATTGGGTTCGTATTTCCATTTTTCTTTTTCTACTTCTTTTTTTTCCTGTGCAGAGACGATAAGCCCCAACAAGCTAAAAAACGAGGTAAAGATTAGTTTTTTCTTCATTTTGAATAAAGTTTTGTCCGGATTCTAATTTTACGACAGGATTTGATTTTAGTAACTGCCCACTTACGTTTTCATAATTCAATTTTGCTCCACAACCTGGCGAAACGTAAATTGATTTTGTGCTGTAATTGATACGTACTTTCGAAGAATCTCCTTTTCTCTGAGTTTTCACAAAAAATTCGGTGTAAGGAGAATCATCAACACGAAGCGGAATCAAGATTGAATCTGCATTTCTGCTCCATCCAAGATCTACTGTTCTTACTCCGTAATCTACATACACTTTCACAGAATCTAATTTTTCTATTTTATTTCCTTTTTTAAATGTGATTTTCATTCTGGGCGTACCTTCTCCGCTTTCACAGATGTCGTCATCTCCACCGCAGGAAATCATCATGAGAGACAATATAAAGAATGACAGTAGTCTTTTCATTTTAAATTATTTTGGATCCAAAGCCTTTTCTATACGGAAAACCAAATCTTCATAATGATATTTATTCACTACATCAGAAGCTGGTTTTGCCAAAAGCTCTTTTTTAATTGTATTTAAATTTCCTCTTACCAAAGCAGAAACATCAGATTTGTCTGAGGATTTATTATCAACGAGTTTTATTAAAGAATCGATGTAGTTTCTCTGAAGATTTCTTCCATAGATATCTGCATTTTCATTTTTGAGAATTGAAGCATTTAAATCTGAAAGCAATTCTATTACAGAATAAGTGTTTGGTTCCACTGCTTCCATCTGATACATATTCTGCAAAACCATCGGACTCAAAATTCTTCCTAAAACACCATTTTGAATTTCTTCAATTGTTTTAACGGGAGTTTTTCCTGTTTTCTCAAAAATATCTTTTTTGATCAGCCATTGAGGAGTCGTGAATACATTTTCATTCAAAAATTTCATCGCCTCTTTCTGATCTTTTTTAGCCACAACTTCATATACTGCTCCAGATTGTTCTGCAGTTTTCGGAGTTTCCATTTGTCCGCCGATGTATTTTGAAACGTGTCCTACATATCTTCTGAATTGCGTCGTTACCTGATCGTACATCATATCAAGATTTGCGTAATCTTCGTTTGGAGTTTCCGTCCATTTTTCTAAATTATCAACAATTCTATGAAGGTTTTTAATTCCGTAAGTGCTTGCAATCATTGCATTGTCACCCACTTGCTCGCTTTGTGATCTAGGATCTAAAGGGTTTGATTCTGTACCAAACCAAAGTCTTTCGTTTTTAAGATTTTTGATTACCCAATCATTCAGATATTTTTTTTCTGATTCGGGAGTTTTATATTGATTAAATCTTTTGTAACCCCACTCAATTGCCCAATCATCATAATCTCCGATTCTTGGAAAAATCCCGGCATCACCAATATTGTCTTCGGGTTGCGCAACATAATTAAATCTTGCATAATCCATAATAGAAGGCGTATGTCCGTTCTTCTCAAGCCATTTTTTATCTCTCAACTTTTCAACAGGAACTGTCGAACTTGAACCATAATTGTGTCTCAAACCTAAAGTATGTCCTACTTCATGAGAAGATACAAAACGGATTAACTCACCCATTAATTTATCTTCAAATTCAATTTTTCTCGCTCTTGGATCATTTGGAGAAGCCTGTACGAAATACCAATTTCTCAACAACATCATCACATTGTGATACCAGTTGATATGACTTTCCAGAATTTCTCCTGTTCTTGGATCTGCGATTGAAGGACCAGAAGCATTCGGAACATCTGATGGTTTATAAACGATCGCCGAAAATCTCGCATCTTCCAAACTCCATTCGGTATCAACTTTAGGATCGGGAACTTTTGCGACGATTGCATTTTTGAAGCCAGCTTTTTCGAAAGCTTTCTGCCAATCATTTACTCCTTGTATTAAATATGGAACCCATTTTTTTGGAGTTGCAGGATCGATGTAAAATACAATCGGTTTTGCAGGCTCTACCAATTCTCCTCTATTGTATTTTTCCAAATCCTGAGGTTTTGGCTCAAGACGCCATCTTTTAACTAAAGAAATCTTTTTTACACCTTGAGGATCAAGATCAAAATCTGTGTATCCAACGATAAAATATCCAACTCTCGGGTCAAAATATCTCGACTGCATTTTGTCTTCAGGAAGAAGCACAAATGAAGAGTTGATTTCTACTGTATAATTTCCGCTGATCTTTGGAGCCGGTCTTCCAGGAATAGCCGGAGTTGCAGGTGCTCCTAAAGTTCTTGCGAAGGTTTTGGTGGTATTGATTTCAATATTTGTCGGGAAAGATTTCACAAAATTTACAAATGACATATCTTTCTGAAAAGTTCCGACTCTGTAAGAATCTTTAGACCAGACAGAAAAAGAAGTCAATTCGTTATCAGAATTTAAAACATCAGTCACTTCAATGACAGACGAATTCTTATTGATTCCGTATGCTTTTACATCAAAAGATTTGATGATAGACTGTACATTATTTCTTGTTACAGAATTATACATATCTGACGTAGAATCTTTTGCATAATCAACGTGAGAAATTGCTCTTAATAAAATTTTATCTTTCTGACCTTTTTCAAAAGCAATCACTTGCTGACCAATCTGATCTCCTGCGTAACCCGAAGTCCCGGAACGCATTCCCGCTGCAGCTTTCGTTAATCTTGTCACCAAAAGAAATTCCTTTTTCAGCATAGAATCCGGAATTTCAAAATAATATTTGTCGTCAACTTTATGAACTGTAAAAACCCCTTGATCAGAAACCGCTTTATCAGTAATAATTTCCTTAAAAGGTTTGATCGGGCTTTTCTTTTTATCGTCTTTTTTTACTTTTACACTATCAGTTTTTACAGCAGCAGAATCTTTAGGTTTTTCTTGCGAAAATAAATTTTGCTGGCCGAAAACTAAAGCTGCTAATAAAAAGAATGCTTTACAGTTCTTTATCATATTCAATATTTTTTTTGGTTTGTATCTGCCAAATATAAATAATTATTTTTTCACCAATAATGCAATATTTTCCACATGATGCGTTTGCGGAAACATATCGACAGGTAAAATTTTCACCAAAGTATAATGATCTTTCATCAATGCTAAATCTCTTGCCTGAGTGGCAGAATTACAACTTACATAAACCACTTTTTCAGGTGCCAATTTCAGGATTTGCTCTACAACTTTCTGGTGCATTCCGTCTCTTGGCGGATCTGTGATTAACACATCTGCCTTCGGATGATTTTCCATAAATTCGTCGTTGAAGACATTTTTCATATCCCCACAATAGAATGTCGTATTGGTTAAACCGTTCAGTTCAGCATGTTCAATCGCAGCATCAATTGCTTCCTGCACAGATTCGATACCGATAACGTGTTTTGCATTTCTGGCAACATATTGTGCAATGGTTCCGGTTCCTGTGTATAAATCGTAAACTATCTCATCACCTTTCAAATCAGCAAATTCAAGAGTTTTTCTGTATAATTCTAAAGCCTGTTTATAATTGGTTTGAAAGAAAGATTTCGGACCGATTTTGAATTTCAGACCATCCATTTCTTCCATTAAAAATCCTTCACCAAAATAAATATTCACATTTAAATCATAAATAGAATCGTTCTGTTTAGGATTGATGGCGTAAACCAAAGTTTTTATCTGTGGAAATTGCTCTAATAAGTAATCAAAAAGTTTTGCTCTGTTTGCCTTTTCTTCTCTGTACAATTGAAATAAGATCATCCATTCTCCTTTCGAGTTCTGTCTCATCATCAAAGTTCTTAGAAAACCTTTCTGTTCTCTAACATCAAAAAAGTCTAAACCATTTTCTATTCCAAAATTTCTAACCGCCAAACGAATCGCATTAGAAGGATCTTCCTGCAGCCAACATTCTTTCAAATCAAGAATTTTGCTCCACATTCCAGGAATATGAAAACCAAGTGCATCTCTGCTTCCGTAGTTTTCTTCAGAACTTATTTCATATTGAGTGAGCCATCTTGCATTAGAGAAAGAAAATTCCATTTTATTTCTATAGAAATATTGCTCTTCTGCACCCAAAATCGGAATGGTTTCGAAATCATCAATTCCACCGATTCTTTTGATATTATTGTATACTTCTTCCTGTTTAAAATCAAGTTGCTTTTCGTAGCTCATATTTTGCCACTTACAACCTCCGCAAGTCCCAAAATGAATACATTTCGGTTCTACTCTGAATGGTGATTTTTCAACAATCTCTTTTACATCGGCCTCAAAATATTTTGATTTTGACTTTTTTACTCTTGCATTCACTACATCTCCAGGAATTGCTCCGGAAACCAATACGGTTTTTCCTTCTTCAGTTTTTCCAATGGCAACACCTTTTGCACCTGCGGCAAACAATTTTATATTCTCAAGAATGACATCTTTCTTCTTTCTCATAACAATTTCTAACGCTACGGAGTTAACTTTCTATTTTCAACTTCGTAAATTTCTATTTTTTCTCTAAACTGATTCACCTTTCGGTTTCACTTGGCAAAAATACAATAAAAAAAAACCTTATCCGAAGACAAGGTTTTTTCTATTATATAAGTTTTATTATTTTGTCTGGGTCGGTTGCTGAGGAGCTTCCTGAACCGGAGCAGCTGGCTGAGCCGAAGGATCCATGTTCATTTGCGGCATCATCTGTTGTTGAGGAGCAACTTTCGGAGCAGAAAGACCAGTTTGTTTATCCAAAACAGTAATCAAATCAGCATCACCAAGATTTACAAACGATCTGCTTGCAACTTTACCATTTTTATCTACAACAATAAAGTTTGGTAATTTGAATCCGTACACTCCGTATTTTTTAGC
>Ga0302215_10002393_pt1 | contig 12887 bp, 16 predicted proteins | sample II_Fen_N3_1_FD_194580 | JGI IMG/M metagenome (GOLD analysis project Ga0302215, IMG submission 194580) | Peat permafrost microbial communities from Stordalen Mire near Abisko, Sweden - II_Fen_N3_1 | ecosystem: Environmental > Terrestrial > Soil > Wetlands > Permafrost | place: Sweden: Abisko... | reverse complement strand
CTTATATTTACCTGCAGAGTTGTAGGTATTTATATTGGGAGATCGTCTAACGGTAGGACAGAGGCCTTTGAAGCCTTTAATCTAGGTTCGATTCCTAGTCTCCCAGCAAAAGAAAATTCCACCTTCATTGGTGGAATTTTTGCTGGGAGAAGCACACGCTAGTGTGCGTCTAGGAATCGAAAACCTTGAGTATATCGCACGGAGCAGAGCGAGTACGATACGAAAGGTGTACAGATTCTGTAAGAATCGATAAGCGTACTCGCAATCCTAGTCTCCCCAACCAATTCGTACATAACTCGAGATACATCAAACTCTATCAATTTCTACCTATCAGCGATATAATATAAATATGAAGAAATACGAAACTGAAATAAAAAAATATTTAAAAGAACGAGATTGGGATAATTTACGTCCAGTAGATATTGCAAAATCTATTTCAATAGAATCGTCTGAATTACTTGAACTTTTTCAATGGACAAACCAAGAACTTGAGGAGGTTAAGAAAAACAAAGAACAATTAGAAGAAATAAAGAAAGAGCTAGCTGATGTACTAATATATTGTTTTAATATGGGTGTTCTATTAAATTTTGATATGGGGAAAATATTTTTAAGTAAATTAGAAAAAGTTAAAAAGAAATATCCAGCTCATTTATTTAAAAATAGAGATAAAAAAGTTGATTCTGATTCTAAGAGTATTTATTGGAAAATAAAAAAAGAACATAGAAATAAAAAATAATACAATAAACCTATGCAAAAAATAGCAACAAAAGTTTTTATTTATTCATCAATAATTTTCGGAATTATTGGTATTCTAATTGTCATAACTGGCTCTGGTTCAGATGCACCAGATTCTTATATAAGCACAATGTTAATAAAGCTCTTATTTATAGATGTCTTTGTAATACTACCCTCATTTGCATTGAGTATTGCTGGTAAATATTTAAATAATAAATCTTAATCTATAAATAGATTCCAATACTAAACAACCCCTACCATTTGATAAATATAAATTTATCCTTATTTCTCATAAAATAAAACTAAATAATGTTCCTAATTTTAAAATAATATAATAAATTTATTTGACAAAAATTAATTATTAAGGTATATATAAAATGAATTAAACTAGTATTTAACAAAAAAATAATGTAAAAAATGGAAAGTTTTTATTTTAATCTATTGCATCCGTTTGCAATAGCTTTCTTGATTATCATGGGTATTGATGGTATTAAAGTTTTAATTGAATCATTGTGTTCTGGAAGCAAATTAATTGTTTACAGAAGCGATCACAACAAAGTAACAGTTATTGTGGCCGCTCATAATGAAGAACAATTAATTCTTAAAACTATTGCTTCTTTACTTATGATCGTTCCAGTTAAAAATGTGATTATAGCTGATGATGGTTCGACTGATCGAACTGCAGAATTAGTTAAAAAACATTACCCTGATGTGACTTTATTGTCAGATGTAAATAAAGGAAAGGTTGGAGCAATTCATCGGGTACTTACTTTTGTAAAAACCCCTTACGTCCTACTTATGGACGCTGATACTCAGCTAAAATCAAACTTTATGATTCCTACTGAAGCCCTGGACAACGGTTCGGCAACAGCAGTTTGTTTTAATATTGCACCAGTGGTTGTTGGAAAAGGTTTCTTTAACAAAATGTGGCTGTATTTTCAGTCGCATGAGTATATCAAATCAGCTCAGATTGGAAAAAGGTTTAATAACCCCACTAAATCAATCCACTGTATTAGTGGTGCGATTGGACTTTTCAAGACTGATAGGTTGATAGAATTGTCAAAAAAACATTCTACAATTTTCCCTGGTGAGGACTTAGAACGAACTTTACATGAACTTGCATCAGATGGACTAGTTATCTTTTCAGATAGCACGGTCTACACAGATGTTCCAGAAACATTTCGTCAACTAACTCGGCAACGAATTATTGGTTGGTGGCCTGGCTTATGGCGTAACTTATGGTTATTTGGAAAAATTGTTATTAGACGCAAAAAACCAATTAGATTACGTTATGAATTAATTTATGAAATTTTTGCTTTAGTAACTAACCCTTTAAAAATTATTTCACTCGTGGGCTTAATTATTATTGGTCAATGGCCATTGTTATTGTTTATATTTGCGATTTATATGTTGTTGGAAATTTTTGTGTTCTTTAAGATTAGAAGTTTAATTGGTAAGTATATGGGTATGGAAGCTATAATAATCGGATTATTTCCGTTTTATGCTTTATATCAAATGTTCTGTGTCAGTCTAGCTTTCTTTATCTTTGTATACAAAAAGTTTTTTACCAACGATTGGGCTAAGGTTATGTCTCTGTTAATTTTCTTTTCAGCTTCTGCTATGGCACAAACAGAAAAGAAAAAAGATTGGACGATTGATGTAAGTCATTCTCATATTGTTGATTTAAACAAAGATCGTACATTTGAAAATGTAGAAACTTATATTGGTTATAAAAATCTTTATGCTGATGTGACTTCTGGTCCTTACAATGCAATTAGTGCTGGAGCTTATCTTGGTTCTTTTACTGTTGATACTCGTTATCAATGGCAAAGTAAAGGCGGTTCTTTAAATCTTCGTTACGAACATTGGTTTAATAACTTTGTTCCTTTTGTTAACGTTGGTTATGGTGTTTTTGCTAAAGAAGCGACAATTACAAACTCTTCATTTTTTAAGACAGGACTTGGATTAAGTTATTATTTGGGTGACAAATCTAATATTAGTATTGAAGCTCAAAAAGAATTCGGACGACTTTATGGCATAACTTATGTCGCTAAAGCTAAACTCGTTAAGAATGATTTTTGGACTAATTTTGGTGCTAGTATTAATTCTTTTGGATACCCAGGAGCTTTTGGACAGATCGGATATAAATTTATTTATCTCCACGGTGATTATTATGAACACTTTGATTATAATAACTTCACTAGAACAAGTATTGGAGCTGGATTAAAATTTAGTTTCTAATTTAACCCTAAAAATATTTTAGACCGTTATTAAAATAACGGTCTTTTTTAATACAAAAAATGGTAATTATTATTATATAAATTAATTTTTTTAATTAAAAAAGGAGAAGCAACTCGTGCTTCTCCTTTAAACCATCCGATTATCGTTGATGGTTTTTAAGTTCCTGATACCATTTTTATTTAGGCTCACTTTCGATCATCGCCAAGGGTATTTTAAGGAACAATTAATCTAAACATAAAATTCTAAGGGCTTCTTCATATGCTGGTCCATCACAATATGTTTTCATCTTTTCTTGATGATCCGAAGGATCTATTCCTTTTTCAACAGCAAGAAATTCAGAAACACAAATAATTCTTCCACAATCAACTTCTTTTTCAACAAAGTGTATTGTAGAAGCAGTGTATTTCTGTCCGTCTTCTATTGCCATTTTTACAGCATCATCACCAATATACTTTGGCTTTCCATCGTTTCCCTTAATTCTTAAATCCGCAGGGTGAACATTGATAATTGGACAGTAACCAAGTAAAGGTTTTGGAATCTCAAGCATAAAACCAGATAAAAGAATAAGGTCAGGCTGAAGCGGTCCAATCAAGCTTAACATTTCTTTGAAATAATCAACCCTTAAAGAAACCGGCATGTTACAAAGCTTTCCTTCGTATCCATTTTTTAAGCAGAAATTTTTTGTATTAAATTGGATAAAAGGTATACCTTTTTCCTTACAAAAAATTTCCCCTTTTGTTTCTTTTTTGTTTGATATTCCACAAATGACATCATAATTCTTCCCGTATTTTTTGTCATTCTCAAATAAATATTTGAGAGAGCTGGCACCTCCTGAGAATAAAACTACAATTTTTTTCACTTTTTTGAATCCAGCTTCGAGAAGATTTTCAGCACCTCCCCAATAACTTACTTTTCCTTTAGTTTTAGGACGATCAGTTGTAAACCAAAGTTTGTTTTTCCCATCATTACCAGGATAAACACCCTGTATAATAACCTTAGTTTCCCCATCAGGGTGCATGGCAATTTCTCCGTGTAAAAAACCAAATTGCGAACAAGCTTCACGTGAAGTATTTAAAATAATACTTTTGTTACTTGTAGTTTCCATAAGAATTTTTTTCATAAAATTTAAATTTTAAAGATGAAGTTTTCTTCACATTACAATTTTATATATACTTTGTCAATAAAAAAGTTTTAACAACAAACTATTCAGACTACAAAAAAATTCCACCATATCTGGTAGAATTTTTATATTAATTTAACTTAACCAATCTATATATTTTTAACTAAACAATATTTAGACTTTCTTTTACTTTTTCTAACACATCATTAATATCCCAATTTGGTTTTAATATATAATAAGATGGCATATTTTCTGTAATAATTTCATTAACTCTATCATCATCTGGGCTTAGATTAGTAAGTAAAATAATAGGAACTTTTTTACCCCATTCATTTTTTGATCGTAATTTTTTCATCATTGTCAGACCATCCATTTTTGGCATAATTATATCAAGTAATATAATATCTGGATTATTATCAGATGCTATCATTAAACCCTCTTCTCCATCATTCGCTTGAAGAACATTAAAACCTTCCATTCTTAGTTTATCAACTAACATTTTAATTATAGATAAATCATCCTCAACAATTAATATTGTTTTTTTAATTTGTTCTTTTATCATTTTATATTAAAAAATTAATTAATAAATTTATTAACTTCTTTCACTACATCTCTATATTCCCATTCACTCTTTACCATAAAATCAACAATTCCTAATTTCTTTGCTTGATCAATCGTATTGTAATCATGAGAATTACTCCACATTATAACTTTAACACTCTTACCCCACTCATCCTTGCGAATATTTTCTAGAAAATAAAAACCGTCAGTATCAGGCATAAGATTATCAACAATAATAAAGTCAGGGTGCTCTTTAAGTGCCTTATCTAAACCTTGTTGACCATTTTCTGCCCTACTTACAGAAAAACCTTCGTGTGTAAACTTATCACATATACCATTCAAAATAGGTATCTCATCTTCAATAATTAATATTTTTTTCATTGTTGTTTTTATAAATTATATTTATTCTAATCTTTTAAAGCCTTCTTTTTTCTTCATACCATCAAGAGGAATTGAAACATAAAATGTCGATCCTTTATTTTCCTTTGAATCAAACCAAATTTTTCCTCCTGTTTGTTCTATTGTTGCTTTTATTATATACAATCCTAGACCAGTACCATTAGGATCTTTTATTCGCGCATTATCAGATCTAAACAACTTAGTAAATATTTTTAATTTCACAGCTTCTGGGATTCCATAGCCAGTATCTTTAACTGAGATAACAAGATCAGGATATTCTTTTTTTATGTTGAGACTGATACTTCCTTCTGGGGGTGTATATTTTACTGCATTTGAAAGTAAGTTTTGAAAAACCATTCTAACGATTTTAGGATCAGCACTAAGTAAAGGAATATTTTTTTCAAAATTAGTCTTTATATGTAATTTTTTATCTTTAATACTACTTTCAAGTTCCTTTAATACACTTTGTGAAATTTCTTCAAAATTTATTAATTCTGGGTCAACAGTAAATACACCTAAATCAACTCTGGAAACATTTAGAAGTGAAGTTATGAGTTTTATCATACGGTCATTTGCATTTTTTATTTCAGAAAGATATTCTCTTTGTTTTTCATTTATAGATCCAACATCACCATCAAGAAGCATACCTGTATATCCTTTTAGAGCTGTAAGAGGTGTTCGGAGTTGGTGCGAAGCAATGGAAACAAATTCATCTTTTGCTAAATTAATTGATTGCAATTCTTTATTTGCTTGTTGTTCTTTATCAAAAAGAGACTTTTTTACAATTTTTCCTATCACAAAATTATTTATAATATAATTTACTAAAAGATAAAATAAGAATCCAATTATACTTCCTATTATAATTATTAATTCTGTTATTTTATTTATTTTTGTTAAATCTTCTGTACGTATTTTTAGTAAACGTGATTCTTCTGTTTGCATTTTTGCTATAAGTACTCTTATAGAATCCATTTTCTTCTTGCCATTACCAATTAAAATATGATCTTTTGCAGCATCAAATCCGATATTTGTTCGCAATGACATACTATCCTTAAGTTCTGTAACTTTTTCATCAATAAGCACCTTTAGTGTAATTAAATTATTTTGTTGCACAGGATTATCTATTGTCAGCTTTTGTAATATTGAAAATGTATTTGTAATATTATTGTAACCAGCATCATAAGGTTCGAGAAAATTCTGATGACCAGTTATAATATAACCTCTCTGACCTGTTTCCATATCTTCCATATTTAAAAGTAAAATATTTATATTTTCAGAAACCTGATAAGAGTGAATTTCCCAAAATTCATCAGTATCAATACGACGCAATGAATAATAACAAGCAGAAGAAACTGTTAAAAATACAAATACAATTATAAAAATTAAAGTTGAATTAAGTGTTTTTACTGACAATTTTTTAATAAATGAATCCATATTTTATTGGTTAATAACCTTATGAACTTGTTCAATAAATTCCAAAAGGTCAATGCTCTTTGGTATATAACTAGCCCCCACCAACTCTTTCATTACTTTTTCTGTTTCTATTGATATATCTGCATTAGTTAAAAATATAATATTAATATTTTTAGTTTGTGAATCTTCTCTTAATTTATAAGCTGCTGTTATGCCATCTGTATTAGGCATATCAATATCAGTTACAACAAGATCTGGTTGAAACCGTATAGCCATTTCAACCAATTCATCACCATTGGTTGCATACAATACCTCGAATCCAGCAAAAGCAAGTTTTGACCCAAATAAACGACGAGTCATTGAATCGTCGTCTGCTAATAAAACATGTTTTTTATTTTTTTGTTGCATATTCATTATTTTAATCTTAAGCTAATAACTACAGCAACTACGGCTATTATTGTTTGAACGATACTTACTATTACTAAAACGATAGTTAATAATTTCATTTGACCTTCTGAAATTTTATTACTTTTTCTAAGCTGAGAAGCAGACTCTTCTGTTGTCCTCGCTAAAAGCTCAGCCGAGTCTTTTGTCGTCTTTGCTAAAAATACACTGGCATCAGTAAGTTCTTTTGCTCTATTAGCAGTTACTAAGCTAGCTGCACCCAAAAGCTTACTATCATGACTAGATGACCCTTTTTCTATTAGTTTTTTTAGTATATCTTCTGGGGTCATAAATACATCTTAAGTGTATACTTAATACACATATTAGCTATGAAGTTATCCCCCTTTATATATAAGGCATATTTTATAGATTTTAAAAATTAAAAAATTCCACCATATCTTATGGTGGAATTTTTATATATTAATCTAACTTAATCCATCTATGAGTACTTTTTCTGTTGCTACATTCAGCACATTTATAATCCTCTGATAAATTTTCCCATTTAGTTCCAGGAATAATTCCTCTTCTTGGATCCCCTTTTGCTTCATCATATATCCAACCACAATCACTGCAACGATATCTAGACATAAATTTATATTTTATCTATGGTTAATATTATAAGTATACACAATTAAATAAATTTATAAAAAGTTAATTATATGCTTTTTTATTTATAAGCTTATCAACAGTGACAAAAGAATATCCTTCTTTACGTAAATCATCAATTACTACAGGTAATGCTTTTACAAGATTATCTCTAGGATAATCAATATGAGTATCCCTTCCGTCATGAAAAAGAATAATAGAATTAGGTTTTACTTTCTTTGATACTCCTTTCTCTATAAGGTCTGGTGTAACCTTAGAATAATCCCAATCTTTTGTGTCTAAACTCCAGCCAACTAAAGTATATTTATCCTTTTTAAGTTCTTTTAACATACTAGGAGAGGTAAGACCATATGGGGCACGAAATAAATTCGGTTTAACATTATCAACAGAAGAAATAAGATTCTCAGTACTAGAAAGCTCTAGGTCAAAATCTTTTAATGGCATCTTTGCAAGATTCTTTGGGTGATCATAGGTATGATTACCTATCACATTGCCATCTGATATAATTTCTTTTGTTATTTCTGGATACTTTTGTACATTCTCACCTAGAACAAAAAATGTAGCATTTACCTTTTCTTTTTTAAGAATATCTAGTATCTCAGTTGTTGGAGTTCCGTATGGACCGTCATCAAAAGTAAGGGCTATCTCCTTTTTAGGTAATACAGTTTCAGCTGAAATATTCTCAAAAGAAAATGTAAAAAGTAAAAATATTAAAATAAAAAAATAAGGATATCTTAAATTCATATTTTTAAATATTATATTAAAAAATAAAAAGAACCTAATTTTATAAAAATAAAGCCCTAAAATGATATAATATAAGTATGTATTATCTTTATATTCTCAAATGTGCTGATAAAACTCTATATACAGGAATTACCACAGACTTAAATAGAAGAATATTTGAACATAATGAAACAAGCTTAGGAGCAAAATATACCTCTTCTAGAAGACCAGTTAAAATGGTTTTCTCTAAAAAATTCAAAAATAGATCTCTAGCATCCAAAGAAGAATCTAGGATAAAAAAGCTTAATAGAGAAGAAAAGCTTGAATTAATAGCTCTAAAATAGACAAGTGGAACATATTATTCTTCATTAGAAATTCATATTAAAATGATATCTTTTAAATAGTCTTTAATAATTAATATTTAAAAAATGAAAACATTTAAAATAAAAAACAGTCTAATCATCCCTGCTCTAATGGTAATATCTTTTATTCCATTTCTAGCAAGTGCAAGTAGTACAAAAATTTCTACAACAAATAATAAAATTACAAAAACAAGTAAAACTATAAAATCAAATATTGTTGCGGTTAATATGGTAGCTTCAGACTTTGCATTTACTCCATCAGTTATTAATGCAAAACAAGGAGATACTATAAAGCTCACTCTTACAGGAGCAGACGCAAAACATAGTTTTTATCTTCCTGTATTTAAGGTAAATACAATAGTAAATCCAGGACAAACTAAAACGGTGTCATTTAAGGTTACTAAAAAAGGTAGCTTTACTTTTACTTGTCATATTCCTTGTGGCTCTGGTCATAAAGATATGAAAGGTACTGTTATTGTTGGGTAAACACTTTTGAGTTTTAATTCATATAACATATAATATATGTTATATGAGATTAGAAACTAAAAGATTAATATTAAGAACACCAAAGCTAAAAGATGCAGATGACATTGTAGAAGGTATTGGTGAATATGATGTTTCCAAAATGCTACTAGCCGTTCCCTATCCTTACAAGAAAAAGGATGCTATAGAATATATAAACAAGGTTTCAGAAAGATTAAATAAAAAGACAGAATATGTTTTTTATATTGAACTCAAATCAGAAAAAAAAGTTATTGGAAATATCAGCCTTGGTAAAATAAACAAACTAGACAATACAGCAACAACTGGATCTTGGATAAATAAAAAATACTGGAAAAAAGGTTTTATTACAGAAGCAAAAATTGCTGTAATTGATTTTGCTTTTAATAAATTAAAACTAGAAAAATTAAGAACAGAAGTTTATAAAGATAACAAAGCTTCGAATGCAGCTCAGAAAAAAGTAGGTTATAAAATAGAGGGTTTTCAAATTAAGGCTAGAACAAGCTTAGCGAGTAAAAAAACTCATGATGTTATATTTTATGGACTAACAAAAAATGACTGGGTAAAATCAAAAGCTAAACTGCTAAAAGAAATAGACTCTAAATAGTCAAAAGTTAATATTTTTGTGATATAATTTATATTATGGAAAAAACATCCCAGGTAGAGAAAAAGTTTTTATATGTATTACTAGGAATAATTATATTAATAACCTTAGCAATTTTTTACCCATTTTTAAGTGTACTTGTTCTAGCTGGAACATTTGCAATCGGACTAAGTCCAGTATGTTTATGGATAAAGAAAAATATAACAAGAGATAATCAAGGTATTGCTTCTGCTATAACTGTAATTCTTTTTCTTGTTTTACTATGTATTCCTTTATTCTTTATAGGAACAACAATATTTAACCAAATACAAAGTATCTATTATTCTATAGTAGTAAACGGAGATACAAGTGCATTTGTACAAATAATAGATAAAACAATAAACAACATTCTACCAACCGGTTTCTCTTTTGATACACACGAAAAGATAATTCAATTATTCTCATTCCTTTCAAGTAACATCACAGGATTCTTTACATATACATTCAACACAATAATAATGTTCATACTTACAATATCTGCTACATTTTATTTATTGAAAGATGGAAGAAAATGGAAACAAAATCTAATAAAACTATCTCCTCTTTCAAAAAATAATACAGAAGAAATAGTTGCAAGTGTAAAAAATTCAACAAATCGTATTTTAAGGGGAACATTATTTATGGCATTAGTTCAAGGAATCTTATCTTGGATTGGATTTATGATTTTTGGAGTTCCTAATCCAGCACTATGGGGAGTTATATCAGGATTATCAACTTTAATTCCTGTAGTTGGAACATCTCTTGTTATATATCCTGTTGTATTATTTTTATATCTAGCAGGTATGCATATCCAAGCATTAGGACTTCTATTGTGGGCATTTGTTCTAGTTGGAGTAATAGACAATATATTGCCACCTTACTTTATTGCAAAAGGATCAGAAATGTCTTCTTTATTTATTCTATTTTCTATCATAGGTGGAATATCACTTATGGGACCAATAGGAATAATAACAGGTCCACTTATCTTGAGCTTGCTTTATAGTCTAATAGGTATTTATAAAAAAGAAATCAATAGTTAAACTGACATACCAGCAACATATCCTGTTGTCCAACAAATCTGAAGACTATAACCCCCTGAGTTACGATTCAAATGTAATAAATCACCAGTAATATAAAGATTACTGTATAATTTTGATTTCATTGTTTTAGTATCTATTTCTTTTAGAGTAACTCCTCCGTCAGCAACAACAGCTCTATCGTACCCCATCAAGTTTGTAATAGTAACTGGAAGTGCTTTTAATAAATGCACTATTTTCTTTCTATCTTCTTTTGTAACACTATGAACTTTTGTTTCAAAATCTATTGTATCTAAAATAGTTTCTATTGCTTTTGCAGTACCTTCTGGAGTTATCTCTTTAAAAACAGTTCTTAAATTTTTATTCTTATTTGCATTAAAAACTTTTACAACTTGTTCTTCTAATGCTCCTATCGTTGTATCTGGGTATGCATCTATATATGCCGTAACTTTACCAGCCTGTAGTAATTCTGCAACCTTACTCGCACTGTTTAAAATAAGAGGACCTGATAAACCAAAATGAGAAAAGAGGATTTTACCAACTTTTGAAAACTGCTTCTTATCTTCTAAAAAGAAAGAAATCTTCATAAAAGAAAGACTTATACCAGAAAGATTTTTTACCCAATCTTCTTTTACCTCAAGAGGAACAATAGTTGGAGTAGAATCCTTAACAGTATGACCCAAGTCTCTTAGCCAATTAAAACCGTCACCAGTTGCACCTGTTTCAGGATGAGACATTCCACCAGTAGCAAGTATAAAAGAATGAGCTTTATATTCCCCTATATTTGTATCAATACTTGTTATTGTATCTTTCTTTTTATTTATTTTTTCAACAGTACAACCTGTTTGAATAGAAACTTTATTCTTTATTAATTCTTTCTTTAAAACTTCAAAAACATCAGAAGCTTTTTCTGTAACAGGAAAAACTCTATTGCGGGCTTGAATAACAAGAGGAAGTCCCCTTGATTCAAAATAATCAAAAGTATCTTTTACACCAAACTTTGAAAAAGGAGAATATAAATACGGAGCACCTTCTCCATAAACTTTTAATAATTTATGAATATCATATTCGGCATTTGTAATATTACATCTTCCACCTCCTGTAATTTTTAGCTTTTCTCCAAGAGATTTATTTTTATCTAAAATCAAAACAGATAGTGATCGAGAAGATGCAATAGCAGCAGCCATCATACCAGAGGCTCCCCCACCTATTACAATAACATCCCAAATTTTATTATTTTTCAACATTTAGAATTTTAACTAGAGCAAGTTCAAGAGGAAGCTCACTAATTACAGAATTGCGTAAAGCTTGATAAGTATCAAGAAGAATAGATAAAGTTGAAGAAGAGATATGTTCTGGCTTAGAAGATATTAGATTTGTAATATAAGCCATGTCACGCTCACCAAGGATACTTTCTATGTATTTCTTTGAAGTTGGTGCGTAGCGAAGCATAAGAGCATATCTTAGACGGAATAAAATCATCTTTAAATAAACATCCATCTCTATGTTTTGATTACTTGCATTTCTAATGCATTCATACCCCTTCTCTATATCTTTATTTGCAATTGAATCCAAAAATTCATCAACAAGTAAAATACTTGGTGCTCCAGTAACGGATTGTATTTCTAATAGACTGATTTTTTTATCTTTTGAAAATGAAATAACTTTTTGTAATGTACCAAGTGCATCACGAAAAGCACCATCAGCAAGTAAAGCTATTAATTCAGCTCCACCTGTTTCTAGTGTATACCCTTCTTTTTTTGCTACATTTACAATAACAGTAGAAAGTATTGCATCTGTAGGTTTTTTGAAAATGAAACTCTGACAACGAGAGATTATTGTCTCTGGAACTTTTTCAAGCTCAGTTGTAGCTAAGATAAAAATAACATGACTTGGTGGTTCTTCTATTGTTTTTAGAAGTGCATTCCAAGCATCCTTTGTAAACATATGAACCTCGTCTAAAATATAAACTTTATATTTAGAATCAAAAGGCATAGTCATTACATTTTCTTTTATGTTTCGAACATCATCAATACCTCTATTTGAAGCTGCATCCATCTCATAAATATCATTTACGGATGTACCAAGTTCGTGAGCTATAATACGAGCTATTGTTGTTTTTC
>Ga0302215_10002392_pt1 | contig 12894 bp, 10 predicted proteins | sample II_Fen_N3_1_FD_194580 | JGI IMG/M metagenome (GOLD analysis project Ga0302215, IMG submission 194580) | Peat permafrost microbial communities from Stordalen Mire near Abisko, Sweden - II_Fen_N3_1 | ecosystem: Environmental > Terrestrial > Soil > Wetlands > Permafrost | place: Sweden: Abisko... | reverse complement strand
ACAGCGCTGATTCACGTCTGCTGCTAATGACTGATGTTGATTATCCGCGTTTCGAAGTGGTGTTTGGAGGGAATGATGCCTTCCGTGAAACTTTAATAGTGGATGCTGAGGAATTTATCAGCATTAAAAGTTACAAAGCCAAAGGAAAACGCCTCTCGACATTCGAAGTTGAAACCATCAATGAACTCGAACCCCTACGGTTCAACACCCCTGCCCCCACTCCCGAAAACGATGAGGGAAATGGTGAGGATGAAAACAATGAAGGCGGTGATAATATGGCCGATGCTCCGGATACTGAAATGAATGGTGATACCGGGATTGAGGAGGAATTCGAAGACATTGTGGATCCTGAAATTCCAGTAAAGTTTATTCCCAAATCCCTCCCACTTGATGAGATTCCGGAAATAGAACCTGAGCTTCCTAAAAAGGTGAAGCCTGCGAAACCAGCAAAAAAAGAACCTATCCCGGAAGATGAAATTATTGATAATAAAAAAATCATTGAGGATATTACCGGGCAATTGAACTTGTTTGATTGATACACGTTCCGTGTTTCGTGTTATGTGTTCCACGTTTTGTGATCAAAGTTCCGGATTTAAAAGTCTGATCTTTCATTGTTGAAGATACTAATTTATAAACCGCAAAGATTATTATGATCTTTGCGGTTTTTTTGTATAGAATTTTTACTAATTAAATAGTTAACTAACCAATACAGGTGCAAAACCGGAATGCCCAAACCTGTTGAATCTGTTTTCAATCCATCTGCGATCCTACCTCTTTTCAAATTTTCGTTTCAACCTCACTGACTACCCCCGACAAAAAAGGAACAGAGATAAAACACCGTTTTTTTGTGTCTTCATTTTTCTCACTTACCCATCAATTTCACCATCAGCCTACCCGGATATATGTTTTTCTTGTATTAAATACGTCTGCTTTTCATTTTATTATGCTCCACTTGTCATTGGGGGATGGTTGGGCCTTGGTTGGGCCTTGGTTAGGCCTTGGTTGGGCCTTGGTTGGGTCCCAACCCTTTTTACGCTTAACCAAAACCCAAAGAACCCTTAATGCGACCTTAATAACAAGTGGACCATAGCAGAAACATAGGGATTCATAAAATGAAAGAATAAACAGTAACCCGAACCTCAATTATTGATAGTTTATAATTTATTTTAATAAAAATGAGAACTTTTGTAAGCAATTGTGAAATTATTAATATATTTGCAGGAAGTTAAATGAGAGGGTCTATTAATCCAGAATTAGGGATTGAAATGATCCAAAAAGCTATAATGAATTTGGTTAGGTAAGAACACCCGATGCTTCAATTTCAGCTGTTTTAGGCGACTTTATTCGTAACGGCGACACAGGAGTAAAAAAAATAAAATAAGATAACGGAACTTATTGATATTACTTGACTAAAATCGAAGAAAATATAAAATACTAAAGAATCAATTAACTTAATGCTGAATAATAGATTTTGTTGTCAGCCAGATCAAAAAAAACCATGGAAAATAACGATTTAAGACTTCTGTTATCAATAGAAGACAGAGTAATTGCAGAGGATATACAAAACATGTTGGAAGAATCTGAAATTTATTCGTTGTTAGTTTCAGACAATCCGGCATCATCGATTTTGACTTCATACACCGGATTTAATCCCGCAGAATCTATTGGTATCCAAATCAACAAGGATGATTATCAACGTGCAATTGAAATACTGATTGATAGTCCGTATAAAGAGTTAGTAGACAGTTCAACTCTTGATCAACCCTAATATAAAGGGTTGAAATAAAAATATTTATAATTTAGTTGAATTCTTATTTGTTTGCAACTATAAATTCAGACTGAAATGAAGAATGAATAAAGAAGTGCTTTACTTTAAATTTGTGACTTTTGCACTTTATCGACTTATTTTGAATATTTTGACTCATTATTAGAAAAAACCCTGGTTTTACAAACTCAAATGAGGAGTTGGCACCTAATGTATATTTTATAAATTTAGATACCATAAATAAAATATCCGGCTCAATAGTGAAAGCTTTTAACCTTATAATTAAATATCAGTACTTAAATGAAATAAAACAGAAACAATTATGATAGAAAACGAACCTGAAAGTGGAACAAGACTTGCTTCAATGCTTCTTGACCATTTGATTATGACAATGATTGCAGGGATATTCATTATTCCGGAACTTATTATAAATTTTTCAACTGTATTGACTCATAAACAGCCTACCACGGATATTTTTGGTGGAATGATATATGTTTTTTTAATCGGATTTGCTGTTTATCTTTGTAAAGATTGTATAAACGGACGAAGCTTTGCTAAACGAATTCTGAAGTTACAAGTCGTTGACGATTCAACAGGGCAGGTTGCTTCCCCCCTGAAATGTGTTTTAAGAAATTTATCTTGTATTCTATGGCCATTGGAAGTTATTATTGCATTCAATAATCCGGGTCGACGAATTGGAGACAGAATAGCAGGTACGAGACTGGTTGTGTTTGATCCCGCATTGGAGCAACCTAAGATAAACATTGGTAAAGTTAGTCTTGCATTTGTTCTCGCTTATGGAATTATTTTAATACTCATGGTTCCAATCCTTTCCAATGGCCCGGTCTTTTCAGGAAGGGAAACTAAATTTGTAGAAAGTTCGTATAATGTCCAACTCAGCAAATCATCTGAAAAAATAATCAATGACAGCCTGGGACAATTTCTAAAGGCGGATATAAAAGTATACAACAAAATTGACACAGAAAATCTGAAATATGTTTCTGCCATTTTCGTGCTGAACAGAGATATTTTAAAAATTAAAAGTGATTTCGATAAACTGAATGCAGAAACGACAAGAATCCTTTTGACACAGTTTCCTGAGAAAACATTTGTGGGCGAATTGAGATATATTTACAAGACAAATACCACTATGAATACAAATATTATTTATCTTGACTGGAGAAAAACTAACGAAAGAAAGTATAAAAGGAAAAACACAATTATGGACCAATTGAGGCTGTTGGGGTTATAGCAGATTAAACTCCTGCATTCACTTTGTGCTGTTGTCTGAATCATAATTTACAGAATTATAGAATTTCAGAATAAGAATGAAATGTGATTATTAATAATTATTCCAATGTCACCGAACGACATTTAGAATATATTTAAAAAGTATATCCGGAATTAAAGGGATACGCGGTGAAATAATGATTTTATAATCCATACTTATCTTTTAATCGAACCATGGATTGGTTTAATGTAAAAAAAGTTGCTTCGTCTTCTTTCAAACGATCATTTAACATGGATTTCATCTCATTCGAAAGTTCAATTTCATTATCATTTTCTATTACGATAATGGTTATGTGTTTAGATTTAAACTTTGCTTTAATGGTATCCAGTATCTCGGTCGATAACTCCTGTGCTGATAAAAAATGATGTGTGATTAGCATAATCAAACAATTAGTGATGAATAATTAGTAAGTCATATTACAGATGAACAGAACTTTCAATAAACAAATTATAAGTATAAAAAAGTTAGAGTTAAAAAATAAAACTCTGTTATGTCCATCTTTTTAAATAAATCGTACGTGAAGGATTTAAAAAGGATTAAGATGATTTAATGAATGAATAACGACAATGCATTCAGAAATAAAAGATAAATACAATGACAATAGCTTAGGTCATTTTGGGCCAAAACAGAAAATTAGATAGTCATTTTAGTTGATAAATCAAAACTCATAACAAATAACATAAAAAAAAATTATGCAAGAAGAATTAGCAAAACACTCGAAGAAAATATTTATGACCATGAAGAACTCTAAAAAACTATTTACAGAAAAAATAAAAGAAGTATTTATTGAAATCTTTATTATTGTATTTTCAGTGACACTTTCTATATGGCTACACAGTTGGAGTCTGCATTCACATCAACAAAAAGAGACAAAAGAGTTTTTAGCTGACATAAAAGATGATTTGAATAAAGATATAATAAGTGTGACCGATAAGGAAAAGCAAATGACTGAAACGATTAAGCAGTACAGTTTTCTAAAGGATCTTACTGAAGAGCGCATTGACAGCATTACAAATAAAAAAGAAGGTATTAATATAGGCGTAACCTATGTCATCAGAAAAACAAATGATGGTAATTATGAAGGTTTTAAATCAAGTGGTAAAATTGGATATATTGAAAATAAAAAGCTAAAGAAAATGATTCTTGAGTATTATCAGGAAACTATGCCATCCATTGTTGAAACTGAGAATTTTTTTAATTTACGTTTGGGTAAAATCGAAGGATTGATCTATCAGGATAAAGAGAAAAAGAAGAAGTTTTTAGACCCTGCTCTTAAAATGTCATTCGAGGTTGTGATTCAAACAGCACAAAGCAACAGAAATAATTACAAATTAATTTCAAATGAAGCAAAGGAAATCATCTCTGAAATCTTTATTGAAGAGAATAAATAAATTCCGACGAACACATTAAAAAAGGGGTAATGTAAAAAAACAGAAGTTATTATAATCATCTAACAGTATACTTTTCCTAAAAATACAAGAGTTTGAATTGCATCAAACCAGCCAAAAGGATCATAAAACTGAAAAATCGGAAAAATGTAACGAAAATTTATCGTGGGTATTGAAAGTGTAAAGTTTATTTCAATCCTTTCAACTGTTTTATCATGCAGGTATTTCATGGAAAAAGAAGGAAGATGAATGGAGCATATTGAAAGTATTTATTTTGATTTAGAACTTAAAGCAATTAAAACAGAACTGTATAGTTAAACAATAATAACTATTTAAGCTTACACGCACTGTTAGTCATAATAAATAATACCTTTGTTATGGAATTAAAGTTTACTGATAAAAAACTCGAAAAATTAGCAAACAACGACCGTAAGATGCTAAAGGAATTAGGTAAAATAAGAGCTACTGTATTGCGTAGAAGATTAACGCAATTGGAAGATGCCAGGACATTAGAAGATGTACGGTATTTACCCGGCAACTATCACGAACTAACGCAGAACAGAAAAGGTCAATGGGGCTGTGATTTGGACCAGCCATACAGGTTGGTTTTTACTGCCATTGAAAAGCCAATACCTTTAAATAGTGATGGTCAATATGTTTGGCTGGAAATATCAGGAGTAGAGATTATTGAAATAATAAATTACCACAAAGGGACTTAACAATGTTAAAGCAAAATCAATACTTTCCACAATCCCGACCTCATCCGGGTGAAACATTGGAAGAAAAGTTGCAGGAAATGGGCATGGGACCAAAAGAATTTGCCATACGTACCGGTAAACCTGAAAAAACAATTATTGCAGTTATCAAAGGCGATAGTGCTATTACTCCCGATATGGCAATACAATTTGAAAGTGTAACCAGAATACCGGCACACTTTTGGATAAACAGCCAGCGTAGTTATGATGAATTTATTGCTCGTGAAAAGAGAAAGGAAATGATTGCACAATCGGTAGATTGGGCAAGATTATTTCCAGTATCTGACATGATAAAGAAAGGATGGTTACATCCATTTTCAAGCATAGAAGATAAAACTTCTGAGTTACTTTCATTTTTCAGCATTAGCAGTCCGGCTGCATGGCAGGATTATTACTTCAATCAGGAATTGAAAGTTGCATTTCGTATTTCACTTGCACATACGACAGAACCTTATGCCATTTCCGCATGGTTACGCAAAGGAGAATTGCAGGCAGCAGAACTTCCAACGAATACTTATTCAGAAAAATGTTTTAAGGAAATATTGCCTGAAATTAAAACGGTAATGGCAAAGCAATCTATTGATTTTTTCAAACAATTACAATCCCTTTGTCTGAAAGCAGGCGTTAAGGTAGTATATACTCCATGTTTACCCAAAGCACCTATTAGTGGTTCGACACGTTGGTTGAATGATACTCCTTTTATTCAACTAACAGGGAGATACAAACGGAATGATGCTTTCTGGTTTACTTTCTTCCACGAAGCAGGTCATATTCTGATCCATGGTAAAAAGGATATTTTCCTTGAAAACATTGAATATCCTGATAAAATAAACGATAAAGAACTGGAAGCGGATAGTTTTGCCGTTAAATGGACTTTGTCGGAGGAAGAAGAAAAAGAAATATTGAAAGCAACACCTTTGAATGAAGAGAAAGTACGAATGTTCGCACAAAAGTTCAACACACATCCTGCAATTATCATTGGAAGATTGCAAAACAAAGGTCACATACCTTATGCATTAGGCAGGAATTTTTTTGAGTCAATAACTTTAGAAAATTAAACATCGATTTTAGAGAATTTATTACCAATTACCAAAGAAAGAATAGAAAACTTTGCCAAACAGTAGTTCAATAAATAGGCTGGGAATAATAGTATGTTCTAACAAATGCTTCCTGATTTCTCTAAACTAAATTAATAGATCATTTCTTTCGAAAAATGTATTTTGACTGAAAGTAAAACTTGAAAAGTATCAAAGTAAAGTTGAGATAAACTATAGACATTGGTTATTTAATACATTAGACTATTATTGGCAAGTTTGACCCAATATGATTTTTTAATTGCATTATTTCACCCGATATTGAAAAGTTATCATTCACTAAACTTCTTCTATTCAGAAAATGTTTACAATAAATAAAAAGTGTTTTTCGAACTGTTGCTACTCATTTCAAAAAGATTGAGTTTTATTTGTATTGAATTACTTTATATATTATTTTTTCCATACTGCTAAATAAGTTATCACACTAAATTATAGGAGGATCATTATGTCAGCCAATCCTTTTAGTATTCAAATTAAGCAGGAAGTTCTCGATGATCTGAATTATCGGTTAGATCATTCCCGCTGGCCGAATCAATTAAAAGACACAGGTTGGGAACGTGGCACTGAAACAGAATATCTGCGATCCCTCGTATCCTACTGGCGGAATCAATTCGATTGGCGCAAGGAAGAGTATGAATTGAACAGCCTTTCACAGTTTCACTGCGATGTGGATGGAATTGATATACACTTCGTACATGAACACGGAAAAGGGCCAGATCCTTTGCCCATCATCCTGACTCACGGGTGGCCTGACAGTTTTATCCGATACAAAAAGATCATCCCTTATCTAACTGATCCGGCTCGTTACGGTGGTGATCCGAAGGATTCGTTTGATGTGATTGTTCCTTCAATACCCGGTTTTGGTTTTTCCGGTCATCCGAAACAAAGTGGTGTCAATAATTACAGTATTTCTGAACTCTGGGCAAAACTAATGACCGATAAGCTGGGGTACCCTAAATTTGCTGCCGGCGGTGGAGATATTGGCTCAGGGATCACCAGATATCTGGCATTAAACCATCCTGACCTTTTATTTGGAATCCATCTTACTGATATTGGTATCCTGAGAAACCTTATAACAGCACAAAATTTGACCGGTTTTTCAGAAGAAGAATTGCAGTATAAAAAGACTGCTCAGGAATGGATGGCACAAGAAGGTGGTTATATATCAATTCAATCCACCAAACCTCAAACTCTTTCTTACTCACTTTCCGATTCTCCGGTAGGGTTGGCAGCATGGATCATTGAAAAATTCCGTTCATGGAGTGACTGCAAGGGTGATCTCAGGCAAAGATTCACTGTGGATGAACTGCTTACCAATATAATGATTTATTGGGTTACAAATACTGCCTGTTCGTCAACACACCTTTATTATGAAAACACACATTCTTTGCCACTCATGGGGCATATTGATGTCCCGACAGGTATTGCACTCTTTCGTGCAGACCTATTGAAACCCCCAAAAAAGTGGGCAGAACAAAACCTGAATATAATACACTGGTCCAATATACCTCATGGTGGTCATTTTACAGCCATGGAAGAACCCGAACTTATGGCAGATGACATTCGTTCATTCTTTCGTCAATTCAGAGAGAGAATATAAATGAAATAAACCGAAAATATTTACTATTTATTCATTTATGGAGTTTGCGACATTCCGTTTTTTCGGGACTATTTACAATTTGTCAAGTATAGCCGTTTGTTTTTTATAGTTTTTGGTTCCGCGAGCGGAATAAGGGGCTCTTATGAAACTAATTAACCACATAGGCACATAGGACACATAGTTAAGAGATAAAATCCATAATATCAAAGACATACACCTTATTTGTTTCTTATTCTTTTGGTTCCGTGGGCGGAACAAGAGGCTCTTATATAATAAAGAACCCCGTGTTAAATTTCTAAAGGAGATATAACATCCCATAAAGCCTGACTGCTTTTGAAAACGATATACTGAATTCATTTCAAAACAAATATAACACCTAGAATATCTTTTACAAGTGATATTGAAAACACTTATGAATTGATTTACTTTAATCCTTTCAAAGAATGAAATGGAAGACCTACACGAATATTGACAAATTTATTGGTTAATAGAATTCTTTTTTTGCAACCTTTTTGAAGAACCTGCATTTATAAAGGAAAGTATATTTTATGATGACCCTTGATGAAGAGAAACAGCTTTTAGATAAAATCAAAGAAAACCCGGAGTACTTTGGGAAAATTTTTGATGCTTACTACAAGCCTATATTTAATTACATTTTTCACCGTGTTGCAGATTATGATATTTCAAGGGATATTGCAGCCGATACATTTTTAAAAGCTTATTTAAAGATAAATGCTTTTACCTGGAAAGAAGTATCAATTCTAACCTGGCTATACAGGATTGCAACGAATGAAATCAATTACTACTACCGAAAAAATACAGTAACTAAATTGTCACTGGATTTGCTTGGTTCACAGGCAAATATTTTATTCGAATTTGACGATTACCAGTCTGAAAAACAATTAATAGAAAATGAGATGAAGTTAAATGAGGATTTTGCCAAAGTGCAACGTTCGTTGAAAAAACTGAATACCAAGTACCAGGAAGTTCTTTCATTACGTTATTTCGAAAAAAAATCACTCTTAGAAATTTCAGAAATACTTGATAAAAAGGTAGGTACAATAAAATCATTATTGTCCAGAGGACTTGATAAATTAAAAATTGAATTTAATAGTGCAACCTAATTCGATTAATAGCATTATAATAATAAAAAAAATTATGAAAAACAATTTTGAAGATAAAATGGAGCAACTTACTACTCCAAAAACCGATTTCGTTAAACATCAGGAAGTATTGAAAATTGGAATGATGAATGCCAGAAAATCTGCCAGAATTGGAATTATTTTTATTTTAATTCCAATGGTGTTGATTGTTTTAATGTATTTAAAAATCAAGCTTTTGATTCAATGGGATTTTTCCAACAGACTCTTTCAGTTTGTTTCCAATCAAAATCAATCGAGTGTATTTAGTTGGATATCACATATAATTTTTATCGGTTTGCCTTTTTTGGGTATATTTATAAACTTGCTTGCTATTACCCATTTCTATATTGACAAACAGAATAAAGAACTGATAGTCACGATAAGGTATCGTTTAAAGAATCTGATTATTCTGTTACTAAGTATTGTTCTGTTAGTTATTGTTTTAATGTACATTATGTTTTTGAGCCGTGCGTAAGAATAAATAGAGATGATATTTATTGGAAAGCTGAACAGTGCAAATTCAACAGGGATTAAAATTATTGATAACTGATATAATGAGAAATGAAAATCTATCAAAATATTCTGCTGTTATTTATGCTGTATCGAATATGTTGTTAAATATGAGAAAAGGCGATATCTATGTTTTACCTGGACTGAACGTAGCCTGTGAGACAACAACGATTCGAATCTTTCCTGGAATGGTTCGCCCGACATTGGGTGTGGCATTTATGTACTGAAAAAGGATTTCTGATAACATTACGAAATTATTGAAATATATCTGATTTTAAATGAAAGGTATTCGAGTATCGCTATGGAAATAAATCCGGGAAACCGGAAAATCCAATATGTTTCGGGCAACAATTCAGGTTTTTATTTTTGTTCTGATTATGATGGGATTGTTGATGTTTGTCAAGATACACCCTGATATTTCAGACAAGCTAGGGATGATTGGAAATAAGGCATCAATGTTGAGATTTGGAGAACCTAATTGTCAATATTATTTTAAATTACTTGTTATTATAATCCGGTTTATTTCATTCAAGTTTTATTTCAAAAATGTGCAACGAATGTTCCCGCGATTGTGACTTACCCGGAAAAACGAACACACAACAACATTTATTTTTTTTTGCAACTGCATTTTAGTTTTTAAAGAAAATATGTTTCATAATTGATAAACAGTTTGTAAGAATATTTGTTAACTCTATAAAAATGTTTGTTTATTCACTAACACATATTAAAATGGAAGACAATGCAAACGACATGAGCAAATGCCCTTATCCGGGAGCAACACAAAATCATCCTGTTGGCACCGGTGGCACAAAAAACCACGATTGGTGGCCTGACCAGTTAAAATTAAATGTTCTGAGACAACATTCTCCTTTATCTAACCCAATGGGTGAAGACTTTAACTATGCAGAAGAATTCAAGAGCCTTGATCTGGACGCTTTAAAAAAAGACCTGCAAATGATAATGACCGACTCTCAAGATTGGTGGCCTGCTGATTTTGGCCATTACGGTCCTTTATTTATCCGTATGGCATGGCACAGTGCCGGCACGTACCGCACAGGTGATGGACGTGGTGGTGCAGGTGGAGGGCAACAACGCTTTGCCCCGCTTAACAGCTGGCCCGACAATGTCAACCTTGACAAACCACGAAGACTACTTTGGCCTGTAAAACAAAAGTATGGCCGTAAAATATCATGGGCCGACCTGATGGTTCTTGCAGGAAATGTAGCACTGGAATCAATGGGCTTAAAGACCTTTGGATTTGGTGGTGGGCGTGAAGATGTCTGGGAACCGGAAGAAAACATTTATTGGGGTTCCGAGACAGGGTGGCTTACAGACGACAAACGCTATTCAGGAAAACGCGACCTTGAAAATCCTCTTGCAGCGGTTGAGATGGGATTAATCTATGTGAACCCGGAAGGACCTAACAAAAACCATGATCCGTTAGCCGCAGCAATAGATATTCGCGAAACCTTTGCACGAATGGCCATGAATGATGAAGAAACAGTGGCACTTATTGCCGGGGGGCATACTTTTGGCAAAACACATGGTGCAGGTGATGCGGCACTTGTTGGACCGGTACCTGAAGCTGCAGGCATTGAAGAGCAGGGTTTAGGATGGAAAAGTTCATTTGGCTCAGGAAAAGGGGGCGACTCTATCTCCAGCGGATTGGAAGTAACATGGACACAAACTCCCGCTAAATGGAGCAATTACTTTTTCGAGAACCTCTTTAAATATGAATGGGAACTTACCAGGAGTCCTGCCGGTGCATATCAATGGGTAGCAAAAAATGCAGAAAGTATCATTCCTGATGCCCATGACGCAACTAAAATGCATGCACCTACTATGCTTACTACGGATCTTTCTTTGCGTTTAGATCCTGTATATGAAAAAATTTCAAAGTATTTCTATGAACATCCTCTTGAATTTGCGGATGCTTATGCCCGTGCATGGTTTAAACTGACCCACCGGGATATGGGACCACGGTCACGTTATTTAGGTCCTGAAGTACCTGCTGAAGAACTTATCTGGCAGGATCCGGTACCTTCTGTGGATCATGTGTTGATTGATGAGAAAGATATTGCCGCATTAAAAACCACAGTATTAAATTCCGGGCTGTCAGTTTCTCAGCTTGTATCTACCGCGTGGGCTTCTGCCTCTACTTTCCGGGGATCCGATAAACGGGGTGGAGCTAATGGTGCGCGTATTCGACTTGTTCCACAAAAGGATTGGGCAGTAAACAATCCTGAAAAACTAACGATCATTCTGGAAAAACTGGAAAGCATTCAAGAAGAATTCAACAGTGCTCAATCGACCGGTAAAAAAATATCCCTTGCCGATCTGATTGTACTGGCAGGCTGCGCCGGTATTGAAAAAGCTGCAAAAGATGCCGGTTCTTTTGTGACTGTTCCATTTACACCCGGACGTATGGATGCTTCGCAAAAACAAACCGACCCGGATTCTTTCGCAGTACTTGAACCTAAAGCAGATGGATTCCGCAACTACTTAAAAATGAAATTCACAGTTTCATCTCCTGAGTTAATGGTTGATAAAGCGCAATTACTAACATTAACTGCTCCGGAAATGACTGTACTTGTGGGTGGTATGCGGGTGTTGAATACAAATGCTGATAATTCTAAAACAGGAGTTTTCACCCATCGTCCTGAAGTTCTTACCAATGATTTCTTTGTCAACCTGCTCGACATGAATACTGCCTGGGCGCCAACATCTGAAGACAAAGAAATATTCCACGGACATGATCGCAAAACAGGCGAAGTGAAATGGTCAGGGTCAACGGTAGACCTTATCTTTGGTTCAAACTCAGAATTAAGGGCCCTTGCAGAAGTGTATGGAAGTTTGGATGGGCAGGAAAAATTTGTTACTGATTTTATAGCCGCCTGGAACAAAGTAATGAACCTTGACCGCTTTGAGTTGGTTTGATTTTTAATGATCAATATTTTACAAAGTATATTCTGAAAAAGGTATTATAAAAGTGACTTTAATCCATTTCACTTTTATAATATCGTTTTTTTAGTCAGACTGTAACGATTTAACTATAAATAAATTACGCAAATTGCTTGATATAAACAGATTATTAGAATTTGCAATCTGGATATAAAGTTTAATTTGGCAAAAGATTTAAAGCATATTTCTATAGAGGGCTGGTACTTGGGATTGCTAAAAATTAATAATAAAGTTCCCAATTCGGGAATAAACAATTATATTTGCAAAAGAATAAAGCTAAGATATGGAGAGAATACTATCTAAAAGCACTTTGCGGGAATACTGGGAATCTCACCCTGAAACTGAACAGTATCTGAAAACCTGGTATGATACAGCAATGAATGCCAAT
>Ga0302215_10002391_pt1 | contig 12895 bp, 12 predicted proteins | sample II_Fen_N3_1_FD_194580 | JGI IMG/M metagenome (GOLD analysis project Ga0302215, IMG submission 194580) | Peat permafrost microbial communities from Stordalen Mire near Abisko, Sweden - II_Fen_N3_1 | ecosystem: Environmental > Terrestrial > Soil > Wetlands > Permafrost | place: Sweden: Abisko... | reverse complement strand
CTTTAATGATTTTTTTCTTCCCAGTTTTGTGGAAATCATCCCGGAAATAGCACCACCAATGATGCATCCGATCAATGCGCTCGAGATGGTGGCTCCGTGTGCCAGTGAACTCAATCCCAATGGAATGATCAGATATTCCTGAATCGATTTTTCGGCTCCGGAAATTACTGCTGTATCGTATCCAAACAAAAGTCCTCCCAAAGTGGCGACCAAAGTGAGTACAGTAACGTACAGTATATTGATCTGCGCCTTTGTTCCTGAAGAATATTTAGGACCAGAATCTATTATTTGCATAGTTTGTTTTAGTTTTAATTGTTAAAAGTTTTTGAAACATGAAATTCTTTTTAACCGCAAAAGGATCAAAAGATTTTGCTGCATTTTAGCTATTCAAAAGATGGCAAAACGGATATTTTTACAAGTTTTTTCATTTTGCAAACTTTTGAAAATCTGTTTTCCAATGAGTTCTTTTGAACCTTTTGCGGTAAAAAGAAATACTCAGTTTTTGCCATGTTTTTATATTAAATTATAGATACTGATTGATAATACTCTCAAGATATTCCTGTTTTCCGCTTTCTCTACCTACTTCTCCAAGCCCTTGAGCATAAGAAGCAAGGTCAGTTAAAGACAGACTTCCGTTTTCGAAATCTTTACCTTTTCCGCTGTCGAAAGAAGAATATCTGTTGGTTCTGATTTCAGAATATTTTGATTTTTCTAAAATTTTATCAGCAGCCAAGAAAGATCTTGCGAAATTGTCCATTCCGCTGATGTAAGCTATGAAAATATCTTCAAGATCTGTAGAATTTCTTCTGATTTTCGCATCGAAATTCACGCCGCCTCCCTGGAAACCTCCAGCTTGAATGATCACCAACATTGCCTGAGTCATTTCATACAAATCAACCGGAAACTGGTCTGTATCCCAACCGTTTTGATAGTCTCCTCTGTTTGCATCAATGCTTCCAAGAACATTATTATCAGCAGCAACCTGAAGTTCGTGCTCGAAAGTATGTTGTGCCAATGTTGCGTGGTTGACTTCAAGATTTAATTTTAAATCATTCAATAAATCGTACTGACGAAGGAAATTTAAACACGTTGCTGCATCGAAATCATATTGGTGTTTTGTAGGCTCCATCGGTTTTGGCTCGATGAAGAAAGTTCCTTTAAAACCTTGAGCTCTTGCATAGTCTTTGGCTAAATGTAAAAACTTCGCCATATGTTCCTGCTCGCGCTTCATATTGGTATTCAGTAAAGACATATAACCTTCACGACCTCCCCAAAATACATAGTTTTCACCACCTAATTTGATGGTTGCATCCAAAGCATTTTTCACCTGTCCTCCTGCGTAAGCTAAAACATCGAAAGAAGGATTCGTTGCTGCACCGTTCATAAATCTTGGGTTTGAGAAACAATTGGATGTTCCCCAAAGCAATTTCACGCCAGAAGCAGACTGTTTTTCTTTGGCGTAATCGGTGATGAATTCTAATCTTTTTGTAGATTCTAAGAAATTATCTGCTTCATCAATCAAATCATAATCGTGGAAACAGTAATAAGGAACGCCCAGTTTTGTGAAAAATTCGAAAGCAGCATCCATTTTTTCTGTTGCTCTTTGTTTTGCATCAGAAGAGGTTAACCAGTCAAATTGCTGAGTTCCTGCACCGAAAGGATCTCCACCGGTTGCGCAGAATGTGTGCCAGTAAGCAGAAGCAAACTTGAAATATTCTTTCATCGTTTTTCCACGAACGACCAAATTCTCATCGTAAAATTTGAATGCTAAAGGATTGTCTGATTCTCTTCCCTCAAACTGAATTTTATCTATCCCCTTAAAATATTCTTTGTTTCCTGTTGTAATTGCCATTATTTTGATTTTATATTTTTATTGATTTAGTAATATGTATGAATTAATTTCTCGCTGATCAAGCGAATTTTGCAGATTTACTTTCGCTGTTAATCTGCTGGATTTGCAAAATCTGCGCGAATTTATTTCTCATAAGAGTTAGCTAAAACCTGCTCCAGTTTATTTTTCCATTTGCCATAACTTTCATTGTAGTGATCTATATTTTTAAAATCAGGAATGTAAGTGGTGGTAATGTCTTTTTCTGTTAAAATATCATTCAGTGTATCAAATGCTCCAGCTCCAATTGCAGCTGCTCTTGCTGCTCCTGTAGAACCAGTGGTGTCGAAAATTCTAATCTCGGTATCCACTAACGTTGCAATCGATTGCGCAAACAGGGATGAGCGGAATAAATTGTCACCTCCGGCTTTGATGATGCCTTTTTGCAGACCGTCGTTCATCAGGATTTCTGTTCCATAAACAAATGAGTAGGCGATACCTTCCAATCCGGCTCTGAAAAGATGAGCGCTTTTGTGACGGTTAAAATTGATATTATAAGTGGAAGATCCAATGTCTTTATTTTTTAAAACTCTTTCCGCACCATTTCCAAAAGGTAGAACGATAATTCCATCCGATCCAATCGGGATTTGTGAAGCTAAATCATTTAATTCCTGATAAGAATGTATTTTCTGATCTACTTGATGACGCAACCAGCTGTACTGAATTCCCGCACCATTTAAACAAAGCATCTTCCCGATTCTCGGTTGATCTTTGGTATGATTGATATGAGCGAAATTATTCACTCTCACAGATTCTTTAGAATTAATAGTATCAGTAACGCCATAAACAACGCCGGAAGTTCCGCCTGTAGCAGCAATTTCTCCGGGATTCATTACATTTAATGATAATGCGTTATTTGGCTGATCTCCAGCTCTGTACAAAATAGGGATGCCTTCCGGTAAACCACTTTCTTCAGCGCCTTGTTTTGAAACCACACATTGTTCAGTAAAATTATCAACCACGGTCGAAACTAAAGATTCATCAATTCCCCAATGATTCAATAATGTTTTTGAAGCCTGATGTTTTTGGAAATCCCAAAGCACGCCTTCTGAAAGTCCTGTAACAGTTGTTGTAGCTTCACCGCTCAGTTTTAACGCAATAAAATCTCCTGGAAGCATAAATTTCCAGATCTTTTCATAGACTTCGGATTCGTTTTCTTTGACCCATTTTAGTTTTGAAGCGGTAAAGTTTCCCGGTGAATTCAAAAGTTTATTCATGCAGACTTCCTCACCCAAATCAGCAAAAGCTTTGTCACCGGTTTCCACTGCACGGCTGTCGCACCAGATAATCGATGGACGAAGAACCTGCTTATCTTTCCCTATCAAAACCAAACCGTGCATCTGATAAGAAATTCCGATCCCTTTGATTTCATTTTTATCGATATGACTTTCGGCAATTATTTTTTGCGTCAGAATACGGAGATTTTGCCACCATTGTTCAGGATCTTGTTCTGCCCAACCGATCTTTGGAGAATCAATTGACATCTCGCTTTCCGGATATTTTGCATGGGCAATTACTTTTCCATTTTGGTCTACGATGGATGCTTTTATGGATGAGCTCCCGACATCATATCCTATAAACTTCATTATTAATTCATAATTGTTAGCCTCTAAATGTAATAATTTTATCATATAATCAATATTTTTTTTATTAATACTGTATTTTTAATGATAATTAATGCTTTCAAGTCTTTGATATTCAGATTTGTTATAAAGGCTGGTTATCGTCATATTTATGATAAGGTAGTTTTTTTGAGTGGTTTCCACCATAACATTTTTCCCTAAAAAGATTGCTTACATATTAAATTTAGTTAATCGATTGCATCAATGGTGTAATTTATAGATTTTAAAGTCATTTCGTCTAAATATTATATTTTTGAATATGAATACCAGAAATCGAGGTAAAAATACAGGAGACGATACTTTATTTCAGCCGACAAAAGAATTAAATAAGTTAAAATCTGCTGTAGAGGATATGAATTATCTTTTAAGCAAAGAATATCCTGAAAAATCAAGTTCTGAATTGGTCGCAAGTCGCTACAAACTTAAAACCAGACAAATTCAGGCATTGCGTGGAGTTTCTGCATCTGATCAACAAATTGAAAACAGAAAATCAAAAGAGTTTCAAATTTCAGATTTAAAAAATAAAATACTCTATCTTGATGGTTTTAATGTCTTGATTTTACTGGAAAGTTTACTTTCGGAAGCTTATGTTTTTGAAGGTTTGGATGGTTGTTTTCGGGATCTTTCAGGAGTTCATGGAACATACAAACGAGTGCAGCAAACGTCTTATGCTATCGAATTAGTTTCTATGTTCTTTACAAAATCTGATTTACAAAAACTTATCTGGATTTTTGATCAACCCGTTTCAAATAGTGGAAGAATCAAACAGATTATTTTAGATTTTTCTAAGGAAAATAATCTAAACTGGGAAGTAGAATTAGAATTTAATCCAGATAAATTTTTAGTTGATAATGCAGACATTGCAGTTTCTTCAGATGCATGGATTTTAGATCATTGTAAAAAGTGGTTTAATTTGATCGGCTTTTTAGTCGAAGAAGAAAAACTCTCTGTTAATTTGGTGAAAATGTTTTGATTTAAACACTAATGACACAAATATTCACACTAAAAAACACAAATAATTTATTTTCATATTTGTGTTTAAGTAAAATATAACCATCATTTTTATTTTAAAAATCGAAAAGAAAAATAGTTAATCATGAATGTATTTGAAGATTATATTCCACAATTTTCAAAAGATTGGAAAGAAAAATTCGGGAGAATTTTGGAAGATGAGCATTTGAAAAGTATGAGCAGAAATATTCAGTCTTTCAAAAACGAAACCTTAGATTGGGAACTTCCATACTTTAATGAAGAAATAAAATTTGACCGCTCAGAAAGTTTCAAAACTTTCATTGACATTCTTGAAAGTGAAAATTCTTGTGAGAAAAAGACGAAACTTTTAGAAGAAATTCCTTTCGAACATTGGTTGAATATTTTAGGACAAAGATTAACCTCTGCAAGTCTGCGAGATGAAAACGCAATTCCACCTCTTAAAAATCTTTTAATTGAAAGCTGTAAAAAACCTTTCAATAATGAAGTCAGTATAGCGCAAAGAGCTTGTGAAAAACATATTGGAAGAATTGATGATCGATTTTGGGGTGAAATAAAAGGGAACAATCAGCAGAAACAGCAAAAAGTAATGGAGAAAATCACTCACATTATTGAAAATAAAACATGGTGGAATGTCTTTTATCATTACAAACACGAATTAGTCTACGAAATCAGAGAAAAAGACGGTCACGGAATTCGCTGGAGCCAAGACGGAACTCGGCTGATTGGTTTTTTGGAAAGTTTTATTAATGAATAATTTTTTCGTTACGTAAAAAGATTGCGTACTACTTTTTTAAGTTTGTGAGTTAAATTTCAGATTTAAAGTTTAAAAAATGAAAAACACTTACAACAAAGGAACATTCAGAAACTTCGCATGGGGTAAAATCGGACCTTATTTAAAAAAACATGGCAATAAAAAATGGCGGAGAACTGAAAAGTCAGAAGTAGAAAATCAACTTAGGGAAACAGTTAATTTTTTTAAACAAAGAAAGAAAAGGAGAAAACTAATCTGGGTAAAAATTACAAAGGAAGCTTACGGCAAAATACATTCTGATTACAGAAGTTTTTATTCAGAAAAATCTTTCAAAGATTCAATAAACAGAGCACAAGTAAAAAGATATTTTTTAATACATAAAACAAACAAAAAATGAACACATTTATCGATATTGGCATTAATTTGACCAATAAACAATTCAACAACGAACACGAAGAAATCATCAACCGAGCGCTCGACAATGGGGTAGAACAAATGATTCTCACCGGAACGAGCGTTCGCACAAGCAAAGAATCGGCAGAAATTGCAGAAGATTATCCTGAAATTTTATTTTCAACGGCAGGAATTCATCCTCATGATGCAAAATCTTTTAATCATGAAAGCATTAATGAATTAAGGAAACTTTTAAAACAAGATCACGTAGTTTCTGTCGGAGAATGCGGTTTAGATTTTGACAGAGACTTTTCGCCAAGACTCATTCAGGAAAAATGTTATCGGGCTCAATTAGAATTAGCAATTGAAGTCAATAAACCCTTATTTCTCCACGAAAGAGCAGCCTTTAAGAGATTTAATGAAATCACCGACGAATATTTATCAAAACTTCCAAAAGCGGTCGTTCACTGTTTTACCGGAACTTTAAATGAAGCGAAAACTTATCTGGATAAAGGATTTTATTTAGGATTTACAGGTGCAATTAGTGATACAAACAGATTTAAACATTTGGAAGAAGTGATCAGATATGTTCCGCTTGACAGAATGATGATTGAAACTGATGCGCCATTTATGCTTCCGAAAAATATGCCCCGAATGCAAAACCGCAGAAACGAACCGGCTTTTCTTTCTTATGTCGCACAAACTATTGCACATTGTAAGAAAATAAGTATTTCGGAGGTCGCCGATGAAACAACCGAAGTCGCCCGAAACTTTTTCATACTATAAAAAAGAGCTCTACAAATTAATGTAAAGCTCTTTTTTTATGTTAATTTATTTTTATTTAAATACTTTTCCAAGCAGCTTCCAAAGCCAGTTCGATCATCGGTTTCAAAGCTTTTTCTCTGTCATCAGCCGAAATATTTTCGTGGGTCGGAATAATATCAGAAACTGTAAGAATCGTCGCCGCATTTTTCCCCAAATGTTTTGCATTGGCAAACAATCCGAAAGCTTCCATTTCTACAGCCGGACAATCGTATTTTGTGGCAATTGCAGGAATATTCGGGTCTTTTCTGTAGAAAATATCGCTACTGTGAATGTTTGTAGCTTTCGCTTTCAAAGATAATTCTTCGGCTGTTTCATTAATGATATCAAAAATATTTCCCTGATGAGAAATTACATCTTCTTCAATTTCCCATGCAAATTTTGCGTAGGTACTTTCACTCGCTGCATTTTCAACATTCAGAATATCAAACACTTTCAAATCTGTTGTGTACGCTCCACAAGTTCCGATTCTGATAATGGTGTCAACTTCATACTCAGTAAAAAGTTCAAAAGAATAAATTCCGATGCTGGGAAAACCCATTCCACTTGCTCCTACAGTGATTTCTTTACCTTTATAAAAACCTGTGTAGTAAAAAATCCCTCTTGTTTGGCTTACCAATTTTGCATTTTCAAGAAAATTCTCAGCAATATATTTGGCGCGAAGCGGATCTCCGGGTTGTAAAACAACTTTCGCAATTTCTCCTTTTTTTGCACTGATGTGAACACTCATAATTTTATTTTGAATGGCAAAGATAATAAATATGTGAAAAGTGGAATGATCAATTCGTCACGCTCGTCATTTTTTTGGAGCTATTTCCCGCTTTCCGCTGCAATCTTTTTTTTTAAAAAAGGATTTCCGCTGCAATCGGGGCTAGGATATTTGCGATTCCTTTTAAATGTTCGAAATAACGAGAATATTTGTCATTCCGTAGAATTTTAGTAACCATTTTTTATTTCAAATTTTACAAATGCGAACTAAAACAGAGAAATTACATTTTTAGATTTTTGAAAAGAGAATATTTAATTTGATTGTCCGCAATTTGTAATAACTGAAAAAATCGTTGTGTTCTTTGCTGAGTGAAACGCCTCTGCGAACTTAAAAATAAAGCAGTTAATAGTAAAAAAAATCTTTGTGCACCTTAGCGTTAAAATTACGCGTTATGATTAATAACAGACAATCAGAATATTTAATTATCAATCATTCGTGTAAAAATTTCATACTCAACAAAATAATTTTATTTTTGTTAGATGATGGAAACCAAATCCCCATTTTTAGATACTTTATTTCTTCTCCGAAAAGATGAATGCATCACGATTTTTTCAGATTTAAAAGAAATTACGAAAAAGGAAGAACAGGATGCTGCAGATTATTTCGAAACTGAATTTGAAAAAGAAAGATTAGAATTTTTATCTGATCAGATCGATTGTGACCGTGAAACGGCAGTTTGGGCGGCGAAAATTCTCTATCATTCCGTGCAATTGTATTTGATAAGAGAAAATACTGCAAAGGATTTAGATAAATTAATTCCAAAATTTAAAGGAACAAAAAGTATTTCCTCCGTTTTGTCGGCAGATTTATCATTACGATTTTTACCACAAACAATTTTAGCCTTACAAAATGCAGATCCGGAAGATACTTTGGTTAAAATGTTAGAAAATATTTTAACACAATTTCATTATTCAGGAATAGGATATGATCTGAATTTAGAGAAAATCAATTGGGAAGAAGAATTAAAAGACAAAACATATAGAAAGTTATACCTCGAAAGAATCGCTGAAAAGAAAGCGTATTCATTGGCGGAAATTCCATACATCAATCAATTACTGATCGCAGAATTTGGAATGTATAAAGATATTTTTTGGAGAGATTTGAAAATCATTAATACAGAATCAGAAAAGCCACAAAGTGGCGACATCAACAGCAAAGGGTAAAGCCCTTTGATACTGAACGCAAACAAAGCAAAGCCCTGAAAGGGCGTCATCAAAACTTTTTGTATTTCTTAGCTGAGTGGAACGCCTTTGCGAACGGAAAAATATGAAGAACAATATAATAAAAAATCCTTGCGCTCTTTGCGCTAAAAAAAGATAGCAGCAAATTATAACACAAAAAAATGACTCAAAATATAGAAAAACTAAACACCGTCCTCAATTACGTCAAAGAAACTTTTGTAGGGAAAAATGACGTCGTCGATTTATTGGGAATATGCCTTTTGGCAAGAGAAAATGCCTTTTTGTATGGACCTCCCGGAACCGCAAAATCAGCCATCGTAAGAACATTGGCGAAAACCGTGAAAGACGGAAAAAACTTCGAATATTTGTTGACACGTTTCACCGAACCGAACGAAATTTTCGGTCCTTTTGATATCAGAAAATTGAAGGAAGGGGAACTTTTGACAAACACGGAAGGAATGATGCCGGAAGCTTCAATGGTTTTTCTGGATGAGATTTTCAATGCCAATTCTGCGATTCTGAATTCACTTTTGATGGCTTTAAATGAAAAGATTTTCAAACGAGGAAAAGAAACGAAAAATCTTCCTGCGTTGATGTTTGTAGGTGCGAGTAACGTTCTTCCCGAAGATGAGGCGTTGAACGCTTTATTCGATCGTTTTCTGATCAGAATTAATGTAGATTATGTGCATCCCGATCTTCTTCAGCAGGTACTTTTAGCCGGAAGAAAACTGGAAAATAATATCGAAACAGAAACTCCGGAAATTCTTTCAGAAGAAATTAGAGAACTTCAGAACTTGTGTAAAACGATTGACTTAAAACCGATTTACGAAGTATATTTAAATACAATTATCAATCTTCGAAACACAGGAATTGCCATTTCCGACCGTAGAGCGGTGAAACTTCAGAATCTGATCGCCGCAAGTGCTTTAATTTGTGGAAGAAACGAAGCTATTCTTTCGGATTTGTGGGTTTTGAAAAATATTTGGGATACCGAAGAACAGATTGAAATTCTCGAAGGAATTATCAACCGAACCATTGAAAAAGACGACCATCCGAAATCGCATCCTCAAGCTTTGCAAAACAAAACTCCGAATCCGGAAGAAGTTATGAAAGATGTGAAAATCCTGATCGATCAATGGGAGGGCGGAACTTTGAGCTTTGAGGAGCAAAACGTGATCAAAGATAAACTAAGATACCTTCAAACCCGTTGCGACTGGATCAGAAATCCTGAACAAAAACAATATATTCAACAAGAAATTGAAAGCTTATGGCAGAAGATTCTTCAAACAGTATAAAAGAATTTTGGGCAGAAATTCCCCGAATTGATGAAGATTTTCTTGGCTCGATCCGCGACTGGAAAAATGTTCAGATTGCTTCGGAAGAAGATGTAATCTGGCTTAAAGGTTTTACCGATGAACAGGCTGTTTCGTCGGAAATTCAGCAATTGCCGAATTTTTTGCTGTACGAATTGAGAGAAGGACTTTTATTTCGAAAAGATGCTTTGGTTCCAAGTAAAAAAGTGAGAACGGCTTTGCTTTGGACGCCAATTGACAAAGCGTTAAAACTAACATTTCCTATTTCAAATAATAATTTTTTTGGAATTGATGAAAAGATTGAGATTCAACTTAAACCAAGTGAAGAAGAGCAACCTGCAACAGCTTTGTTGAGTTTAATTGCTGAAATTAAAAACACAATTATAGCTTTACCAAAATTCAAACTGGAAAAACTAGATTGGATTGTGATTAATGATAAAGCACTGTTTTTAGGAACTCCGTTATTGAGTTTTCCGGGGAAAACATATTGGTCGAAAGATGGACATCTTTTACCAACAGGTTTTGATTTTGAGTTTAAAAATTTGAGTACTCTATTGCAAAGAAAATATAATGCAGGTCAGGATCAATGGTTGTTGTGGAATGAAGACGGAAGTGTTTTGCATCTCAATAAAGAAGACTTCAGAAAACTGTCTGTAAGTTCATTTCGTCTCACTGAAAAATCACAGGAATGGATGTAAAAGATTATTTTCAATCATACGAAGATTATTTCTGGGAATGGGGAACTGATGAAGATGTTCCTGATGAAACTGGATATAATGAAAACAATCTTATTTCGATTCCGAATGTAGGAGCAGTTGTTTACAGGATTTTCTTGATTGAAATATTGAAGGAATTTCAATTGATCGGATTACCTCCGTTAAGTCCTTTTTTACTGGTGTTGTATGCAACAAATGACGGATATTTAGATTTAAAAAGTATTAAAACGGAATTGCGGAAGAATCCTCTTGTTATTAATGAACATATTAAACATTCGATAAACCCCGCATTTCAATTTTTAGAAACAGTAAAATCTTTACCAAATAATTATAAAAAAAGAAGAAATAGAATTCTTCTTTTACAAACCATTTTTAACAATGAATCTGATGCGGTTTCTAAAAAGCAGTCGGAATATATAATAAATGGATATTTAAGAAGCCCTCAGAAAATCAATGATTCTGCGCGAAAAAAGGATCTTAATGTTGCAATATTTTCGCAGGATTTAAGAATTTTAGCATCTTTAAATAATAAATTCCCAACAACAGAATCCATCATCAAAGCAATGAAAAATGATGTTGAAATTCCCGAGTTGGAAGATGAAGTTGTACAGGAAGAAACTACCGTAGAAACCGATAAAGATTTTGTTCAGGAATTAATCGAAGAACCCAAAACTTTTCAGATCGGAAGTTTAATTAAAAGAATCTGGAGCGGTCTGAAAATCCCGATGCGACATCTTTCTCCCGGCGAACAGCCGATTGGAGGGATTTCTGATATGACGAACAAAGGTGACTTCAACAGGATGCTTTTGTCCGAATTTGCGAATGAAGATGAGATTTTTATGAATCGTGTTGCCAATAATGAAGCTTTGTATATTCAGCGTGAAATTCCGCCTGAAGAAAATATTTTTGAAAGAATTATTCTCATTGATACTTCTTTGAAGAACTGGGGAACTCCGAAAGTTTTGGCTTTTGCATCAGCAATTGCGGTGATAAAGCATCCAAAAGCGCATTCTGAATGTAAAGTTTTTGCTTTGGGACAAGCGAATGTTTCGATTTCTTTGGATAAAGTAGAGGAAGTGGTAGAAACTCTTAATCAGGTGAGTCCGGTTTTGGAAGTTTCCCATGCACTCGAAAAGTTTTTTAGTGAAGAACATAAGGAAAAAGATCTGGAAGTTTTTTTTATCACCAATCAGGAAAATTTAACCAATCAAAATCTTCAAAAAGTCATTCATGAAAATAGGGATCGATTGAAATTTTTGGTGACGACTTCTTCCGATGGCGAACTGAATTTCTATAAACATCATAAAGGAACGAGAAAACATATTCAGAAAATTGTGCTTCCTCTAAAAGAGTTATGGGCAAATCCGCCACGAAGAAAAAAGATGGTTGAAAATAACAACGGGAGGAAAACTGATCTTCCTTTGAATTATCCGATCCTTTTTCCAATGCCGCAAAATAAAATTGAAAGCTTTTTACTGGAAGGTGAATTTTTTATTTTGAGTTCAAAAAAACAACTTTTAAGGACTTATCTTTCAGATAATTATTACAACAAAAATTATTATCAGCATTACAGAACGCATAGAGGTTGTGAGGTTTTGTTCGAAGATATTTCTTTGAAGCTGGGAGGGCAGTGTGCTTTGGCGAAAAACAGACAGCAGCATTTTATTTTATGTCAGTATCAACCAGGCAAAAAGCTTATTTCTATATTAAATTTAAATACAGGAGAATATTCTGAATTAAATTTGAGTGGAAGAAAGGTACATCATTCTTTGCATCTAATTTATTTTAATAAAAAATTCTATCTCTGGGAAAAAGACTCGATCTGGATTGAAGAGATTAACATTGATGGAAATATTTCATTAGAAAATGTAAAGACAAATAAGGAAATACAGAAAAATAATGAAAAAGTACACAGTGAACTACAAAGATTGTTTACTTCTCATGATAACAAAATTCTGAGTAACTATAACAAAATGGGTATTAATAAAGATGATATGTTAGTAGTTTCAAAGTTTGAGTTGTGTGCTACGGAACATAACATTAATTTCAAGAGAAATACAGCGGAAGTTCTACTTTACGCCCAAAAAATAAAGAATAAGTTTGTTTTTTCTGAAGGTAGTGAGATTATTGCAGATTCTCGTGGGATTTTAACTTTTAAAAGTGCTAATAATTTTATTCCAATATTTTATCTTGCTACGACAACAGATGGTTTTTTAGCTTTGTCAAGCGATATGGAATTTGGAGGATCTGAATTTTATCTTCCTGAAAGCACGTTGTTAAAAATTAAAACCATAAGCCATATGTATTCAGAATATTTAGAACCATTTATTCATCAAATTTTGGATAATGGAACTTAGAATAAAGCCTTTTCCAAAAAATAATTATCCCAAAAAAGGACTTTTAATAAAAGGTTCTTCCCCTTTGAAGTGGCTTCACGAGATGGAAGT
>Ga0302215_10002390_pt1 | contig 12897 bp, 7 predicted proteins | sample II_Fen_N3_1_FD_194580 | JGI IMG/M metagenome (GOLD analysis project Ga0302215, IMG submission 194580) | Peat permafrost microbial communities from Stordalen Mire near Abisko, Sweden - II_Fen_N3_1 | ecosystem: Environmental > Terrestrial > Soil > Wetlands > Permafrost | place: Sweden: Abisko... | reverse complement strand
TGACAACATATTTGCGCAACGAAAGAATTTCATGGGAAATGTAATTCAATGCTTGAATAAAAATGGCGGAAAAGTGTGGTTAACAATCAGTGGCTTTCCTATTTTCGACAGCAACGACAATTTTTCAGGATACATTGGTGTAAACCATGATATTACAAAGCAACGAGTAGCAGAAGAGGCCAATAAAAATCATCTTGCAAAAATCAACGATTACCAAAAGAAGCTGAAAAACCTTTACTTTGAACTATCTGTTGCAGAAGAAAAGGAGAGAAGGACAATTGCAGAATACCTGCATGACGGCCTTGGACAGACAATCTCAATAGCCGCAATCAAACTTTCTGCCATTGCAAGCGGATTAGATGAACCATTGGTAAAAAAACCATTGGAAGAGATAAGTGAACTCTTACGTGAAGCAATTGCCGAATCCAGAACTTTGGTTTATGATTTAAGCCCTCCAATTTTATTTGAACTTGGTCTTATTTCCGCAATCAAATGGAAACTTGAACAGGTTGAAAACAAATACGGAATTGCCACAATATTCAGTTCCGAAGAAAATTCAATTGTGCTTGCAACGGATATCAAAGTACTGCTCTTTCGCATAGTATGCGAATTGCTGAACAATACAATTAAACATGCCGATGCGAGTTTTATACAGGTAGAGCTCCGAAAAAATAAAAACAACCTAAATATTACGGTATCTGATAACGGAAAAGGCTTCGAATTTAATCCTGGGATGAATCTGTCTGATTTGGGCGGATTTGGATTATTTAGCATCAACGAAAGGCTTGATTCGCTTCAAGGTTCGCTGACAATAAAGACGAAAACATTAAAAGGGACTCAAATGATTGTGATTGTTCCAATCTAAAACTGAAAAATATGTCTATACAAATATTAATTACTGACGATCATCAATTATTCAGGGAAGGAATTGTGAACCTGTTGGCAGCCGCACCCGAAATCAAAATTGTTGGTCAGGCCGGAAACGGACTTGAAGCAATTGAAATGTCAAGAACACTCAACCCTGATGTTGTGATTATGGATTTAAGCCTGCCAGTTATAAACGGAGTAGATGCAACGCGGATTCTGCATCAGGAACTTCCGGCTATCAGGATTCTTGTACTTTCGATGCATGCCGATAAACACTTTATCAAAGAGGCGTTAGAAGCCGGAGCATCGGGATATCTTAGTAAAAACTGCACTTACAGTCAGTTAATCGATGCCATAAATACGGTCTATCAGGGCAAAAAATATTTGAGCGCCAAAATCACCGAAGTACTCATAGATGATTATTTGAACAAGGATGAAGATGCTATGGGTATTCAACAGGAACTGACTGAAAGGGAATCAGAAATTTTGAAACTGATAGCTGAAGGAGTGTCGGCCCGCGATATTTCAACTCAACTATTTATTAGTGTTAAAACGGTTGGCACACATAAACAACACATACTCGAGAAACTAAACCTCAAATCGACGGTTGATATCATAAAATATGCAATTAAGAAAGGCATCATAAGTTTGGCATAATCCTGCGAAAGAATACCCCTTTCTTCAAAAAAAAACAGATAATCAGTCTTTCTGAATTTCGTAGTCAGAATAAGTGAAGGCAAACTTCATTTCTGTGCCTTCCATCTATCCATTGTTTACTCCGTCAACTCAGAAATAACTACCTTTAAAATCCGCAATGATGAAGTCTGTTTCAGTACTTTATCTATAGTTTCGTTCTGTTCTTAACATTACTTTTGTGCTTAATGATTTAACAAATTTTATTAATTCACAATTTAATTTAACAACAATGAAAAAGGTAGTTCTTTATTTCGGAATGTTGGTTGTAAGCATGGTCTTATTTACAACCAATGCTATGGCACAGCCAACTGCTACAGAAGCAACTATTACAACTGCAGCAGGAACAAAATTGATTGTTCCAATGACACTGGCGGAAACTTCGCCACTGCATTTTGGTACAATAAATCTTTTAGCAGGAACGGGTGGTACAATTCAGCTTCCATCAAATTCAACAACACGCGTTTTTAGTGCTGGTGTGGTTGCATCTACAGTAGCACCTTTAGCTACGAATGCAGCTTACAATGTTACAGGTACAATGAATGCGACTTATGCACTAACCTTACCCGCCACTATTGTGGTAACCGAAACTGTAGGAGCAACTGCCGTCATGACCATTAGCGCTTTGACAGCCCGTTTTAACCTTGCAGCTGCTGATGCAGTTGTTAGTACGCTTAGTGCAACCGGTACCGATAATTTTACAGTTGGTGGTACTTTAACAGTAGCTGCAGCTCAGATAGGCGGAATCTATGCAGGAACTTTTCCAGTAACAGTCGATTATAACTGATTATATTCATTTTATAAAGGGGGAAGGCCTTGTCTGAAGGTTTTCCCCTTTTTATTTTTTAGTTGAACCATTTTGTTACCTGCTCCAACGTTCTTTAAAAAAATATTGAAATGAATAGGATACTTTTAGTTTTGTTGATTTCCGTTACTGGTTTAACTTACCAGGCGATGGCCCAGGGTGATTTGCTTGTAACACCAACAAGGGTTGTGTTTGAAGGGAATAAACAAATAGAAGAGCTCAATCTGCTGAATATGGGAAAGGATACCACCACCTATTCCATCTCCTTTGTCCAAAAAAACATGAAAGAAAATGGGAGCTTTGTAAATATCATTCAGCCCGATTCCGGACAATTGTTTGCTGAGCCTTATCTACGCATCTTCCCACGCCAGGTTACGCTGGCGCCCAGGGAACCACAGGTCATCATGGTGCAATACAGGCGCAAAGCTGATATGGTTGCCGGCGAATACCGCTCACATTTGTATTTTCGGTCCGAAAAAAACTACACCCCGATTGGCATGAAAAAATCGGTAAAAGATACCACCCTGCTGAACGTCCAGCTTACACCCATCTTCGGAATGAGTATTCCAATTATTATCCGCGTGGGTGCAGTTAATGTAAGTGCAACGCTAAGTGATTTAAAATTAATCACGCAGCCAAATAAAACACAAACCCTCAAAATCACGATCAACAGGACTGGCAATATTTCAACCTATGGCGATATTATAATAGAGTATTTTCCAACAAAAGGTAAACCGCTTCAAATTGGAACAACTACAGGTGTTGGCGTTTATACAAACCTTGAGAAGCGAAGTATTACTGTGAAATTAAAGAATACACCCGGAACCATTTTAAAAGACGGAAAATTGAAAGTGAGCTATTTTACTAATGACGGATCAAAAAAACGGGTTCTTTATGCAGAGGGAGAATTGCCCCTTGCAAAGTAATTTCAGGGCTTTACGCAGCGTAAAAAATAAAAAACGAATACAACATGGCCGCGGGCAGTGTGGTCAATGCCATTAAAAAGATAAAATGAGCGCATTTAATACAAATAATCGCTGGATAAAATGGTTGGTTTTGACTACATTTTTACTCTTTTGTGTCAAACTTTCATTTGCACAAGGAATACTGACCATCAACGCCATTCAGCCGATTCATTTTGGTACCATCTGCGTAACTGGTCCTGGCGGAACGGTTGCACTCGGATACGACGGACAGCGGTCCTCAACCGGTAATGTACTGCTTCTACCCGTTGCCCCAATTGCGCAACCTGCTATTTTCGAAATGAAAATTTGCGAGGGTGGTACGTTTACCTTGACTTTTGATGCGACAACTATTTTAACCAACAGTAACAATAAAAGTACACTTGCCATGGACATTGGTCCGACAGAAAAAGGGATAAACGGTGCCAGTATTACAATAAACAGCGATTGCATCAATATGACGCCATTGCGTGTAGGTGGTACACTTCACATTCCCGATCTGGCAATTCCAGGTATCTATTCGGGAAGTTTCGCGGTTACCTTAAACCAGGAATAGCGATTGAAAAGACCCAGCTACATCGGCAAGGAAATCAACCACCGCATGTTCGCGGCAAAAGTTACGTTCCCCTTATTAATCAAAGGCTTCTTATTGTTCCTTATCTTTTGTGCACTCCCAATCGCAGAACTAAGGGGGCAGGAGATTCCTGTCAAAGAGGTTGAGGCTCCAATGATGGATTACGATGAAATTCCAATACATGTAATCGTGCAGGGATATAGCAATTTCTTCGTTTATGCCATTTATACCAACCAAAAGCTTTTATATGTGAATGTGGCAGATTTATTTAAAACGCTTCATATTCCTTGTATTGCTAGTGAAAATGGGAATAGTTTAAGTGGATTTATTGAGAACGAAAACCGGCCTTACGTGATTGACTTTAGCACAGGGCAAATAAAATCGGGCAACAAAACAGTCACTGTCCAAAAAGGACTCATCAAAGAGGTAGGCGCCTTATACCTCGAAAGCTCCTTATTTGCCGAAGCATTTGGATTAGCAATGTCTTTCAACTACCGAACACTCACCATTATTTTAAAACCTGATTTTGAGTTGCCATTGATTAAACAAACACGCATCGAATCGATGCGGAACAACATGTCGAAGGTAAGAGGTGAACAGGTTGCCGATACCATCGTTAAAAGGGACTACCATTTGCTGAAGTTTGGCATGCTGGACTGGCTTGCATCCTCTTCACAATCATGGAACCGATCGAACAGCAATCAATTTGGATTAGCTGTTGGTACGGAACTTCTTTATGGTGAAGCTATCGTCTCGGTAAATTATAATGATCAACAAAAATTTAACAATCAGCAGTTACAATACCTGTGGAGATGGGTCGACAACGACAAATCGATTATTAAACAAGCCCAGGTTGGCAAGCTATCAAACCAGTCAATTTCAGTTCTTAATGCCCCGGTCATTGGCGCTGTGATCAGGAACTCCCCAACTACCGTGCGAAAGGCATCAGGGTATTATAACATTAATGAATATACCGAACCCAACTGGAATGTTGAATTGTACATCAACAACGTGATGGTTGATTTCACACATGCCGATGCTTCTGGATTATATACATTCAAAGTTCCGATTGTCTATGGCTATACCACGCTGAAATTCAAATACTATGGGCCATTGGGCGAAGAACGCACCGACGAACGTACGATGAATGTACCCTATTCAGTGATGCCATCCGGTGAATTGGAGTACAGCTTATCCGGCGGAATACTTCAGGACAGCACTTCGGGGCGTTTTGGCAAAGGGGAAATCAATTATGGTGTAAACCGTATTTTAACCATAGGTGGAGGGATGGAATACTTATCCACGATCACCAATGGCAGCTATATTCCATACCTGACGGCAACACTTCAACCATTCAGTAAATTAACGTTTTATGGCACCTATGCCCATGGCGTAAAAGCAAGTGGGCTCGTGAATTACTACTTTAAAAAAGATATTCTGCTCGAAGTTGACTATACAAAATATGTTGAAGGGCAACTTGCTACACGTTTCAATGCTCCAGAGGAGCGTAAAGCAAAACTCTCTGTTCCATTCCGGGTTAAAAAACTGAGCGGATTTGGCAAATTTGAATATACACAATTGTCTTATAAGTCATATGACTTTAACCAGGCCATAATGATGTTTTCTGCCTATTATAAACAATTTAGTGCCAATTCATCAACACAAACTAATTGGATCAGAGAAGGGATCCCTTACATAACATCAGATTTAATGTTATCCTTCCGATTGGGGAAAGGGTTCACATTCCGACCTTCGACACAATATAATGTAAACGGAGCACTTTTCCTGAGACACAGGTTTGCAATTGAAAAATACCTTTTGAATGGAAATTTATCCGCTTCGTACGAAAGGAATGTTTTGAATAATGAAAATATGATTAGTGTAAGCCTAAATTACGATTTGCCCTTTGCAAGAGCCAATACATCAGCGTCAAGAAGCGGCAGTCAAATTACAACTTCGCAGAGGATACAAGGGAGCCTTGCATTTGGCGGTGATAATTATGTGCATAAAAGCAATAATTCATCGGTAAGTAAAGGTGGAATTTTGCTTTACCCTTTTCTCGATCTAAATCGGAATGGCCGGTTCGATAAGGGTGAACATCTTGTGAATTTAACCGCGGTGAAAATAATGAGTGGCAAAGCAATTTTTAGTGAAAAAGATTCAATCATACGCATTCCTGATCTTAATCCATTTACGAGTTACCTGGTGGAATTACAAGATAAAGATTTGGAAAATATATCCTGGCGTTTCCGAAAGAAGATTTACCAGGTTCTGATTGATCCCAACCAGTTTAAACGCATTGATGTTCCTGTTATTTCTGTTGGGGAGGTGAGCGGTATGGTTTATATGAATACTGATAATTTATTGAAAGGAATCTCCAGGATTCAGGTAAAAATCTATGATAAAAGCCGCAACAAAGAAATTGCAAAAACGCTTTCAGAATCGGATGGATATCTCTATTATTTGGGACTTAATCCGGGAGAATATGTTGCCAGAATTGATTCTGAACAGCTTGCAGAATTAAATATGGTTTCCTTGCCTGAAACGATACCCATTAATATATCTCAGTCGTACGATGGAGATATTGTAAGTGGATTAGATTTTGTGCTTACTCCTGCTAAAGAAATGGTACCGGATGATGCGAAGAATAGCGACATAGCTGATTCTGCATCGGTTGTTACATCCCCATCAGATACTTTCAAAATCACGCCTTTAGTGCCCTCTACGGACAAAATATCAATCATCAATTATACGGGTGAAACATTTCAGATTGGTGCCTATCTGAATAAGTCATACGCATTAATTGCTCAGGAAAAAGCGATGAAACGTACCAATAAACCGGTTGTCCTTATTTTCGAAAATGGTTTTTACAAAGTGTGCATAACAGGTTTGTCAGGAGATAAAGAAGTAGGTTCGCTTATTGCAGAACTTTCAAAAGATGGATATACACAGACCTATTCCCGGGATCTGGTAAGTAAACAGAGTCGCGATATAAAAAGTGATAATTATCCAAGTAACGTAGTAATTCAGATAGCGTCCTTTGTAATTAAGGAAAATGCAACCAGAACAAAACAGAATATCAATAAAGTAATCGATTATCCTGTTTCAATGATATTTAAAAATGGTTTTTATCATGTTCAAATCATAGGGTTCACGAACAGAAATGAGGCACTTGAGCTTCTGTCAAAACTCATTGATCTGGGGTTCTCGAAAGCCTACATATTATAAGATAGGCGGAAATTATTTTGATGGATAGATTTTAAAATGCTTTTTACTGCCTGTGTTGACAGTTATTTTAAAAAAAGGATAGTTCTATGAAAAAATGCATATTTGATTCCTTATTTCAATAAGGGAATATTGGTACTTGCTTTGGTGGTGGAAATAGCTGCAGTACGCTCGGCAAAATTAAGCGCGTCAGTTATGTATTGCTACTCGTGAGCTTTTGCATAAATTTGTGTTATGAGATGTACGTTTTCTGGAAGGCCAATATTCGTCGCCTTGAAATGTCGTAAGTTTTCGTCTCGGAAATTTGTAGTTAAAATACGAAGAATAGACTTATCAACAAAAGGATTCTTTGAAATCCCACAGCCAGTCAGAAATATATTTGGACTTTAGTTAAATATATAAATAACGTTCATATCGCATTTGTACTTATAATGTTTTGCTTTACTTCGATTTATGTGATATGGTTTATGCAAAAGAGTTGGAAAATTATGATCCGACAGAAACAAAGATTGAATATATAATTAGAAGTGACCCCAAAGGCATCATTAGGCTGGAAACCAAAAAACCGAGGTTTTAAGGCTTGATAAGACAATCTGATTACTGAGCGAAATTAATTAATTATTAGTTAACTTTAACCACTGATATGGAATTTTAAGTGATAATATGTTGGTTGATTGAGTGATATGATTGAGCCGATTCCTTATTTCGAATTGCCAGCAGGGTGATTGAAGTTTTTGAGGTGATTAATATTTAATTTTTTCTCGATTAATCAACGACAACAACGATTGTTTTAATTGACATGAAGGGTTAAACAAATTTAATTTACTTTTACCCTCTATTAAAAGGGGTGTCTGATTACAGCATTCATTTATTTAATAAGATTTTGCTGTATTTGAATACGGCATAACTAATTTTTTTAATATTTAATTCTTGTTTCTGAATCAATTTAATTTGCAGATGAAAACTGAGAAAGAAATAGTCGAAGATGTAAAAGAGGGAAAGGCAAGTGCATTCGACAAATTGTACAAGGCCTATTGTAGCAGACTCTATTTTTTTGCCTTCTCTATTTTAAAGTCAAAAGAGGATGCTGAAGAGGTCGTTCAAAATACATTTTTTAAAATCTGGGAGAAACGTAAAACGATTGACAGTAATTATGCCTTCAAATCTTTTCTCTTTGCCATTGCATATAATATAATTGTCGATTTGCTCAGAGAGCGATTGAAGGAGAGAAAATACAAAGAAGTAATTCTGGATAGAGCGACTTCCAATTACAATTTGGAAGAGGCTATTGAATTTGGGGACTTATTAGTGCAAGTCCAAAAGATAGTAACAGAATTACCACCTCGGAAAAACGAGATTTATCAATTGAGTAGAGTAGATCATCTCTCATATAGTGAAATCGCTGAAAAGTTGAATATATCTGTCAAAACTGTTGAAAACAGCCTTAATTTTTCGATGAACTTTATAAAAAGACGTTTAGGAAATGATTCTCTAATCATTTTGCTTTATGTGGCGCTTTTCCTTTGATCCCATTTTTTTAAATTAACACAAAATCACATTTTTTTTCCTTTTGGCAGGGGGTATCACCTTTCTTCTGCGTATTACTTAAAGATTAATAAAAATAAATTTTTTTGATGGTCGATCTTATGTTTATAATTAACGAATTAAACTGAATGTCCCAAACCGGAAGAGAATACAGTAGAGTATCATTTCTTTTTGAAAAATACCTGAATGCAACTTGCTCTAATGAGGAAGCTCAGGAAATTGTTGGTGTTTTGGAAGATTCCGAAAATGACATTTTAATTCAAAATGAAGCAAAATCTCATTGGTATGGCATATCTGCGGAGAGTGAAAATGATTTGAATTTGAATCCGGTTGAAACGCAATTAATAACAGATCGGATATTGGATCGGTTGCACCACCGGATAAGATTACATGAAGAGGAAATCGCAGGAAAATACTCCTTAAAGGAGAAGGCGTTTGTCATTTTTACAAAAGTAGCCGCTGTATTCATTCTCCCATTATTTATTTACTCCATATATGTTACTACAAAAATATCCCAAACCTTACTGACAGATACTAATCGGATTGTTTGGCAAACAATTAAAACTCCCGTAGGAACGAAGGCCGACTTCTTACTTCCTGACGGTTCACATGTTTGGCTGAATTCAGGTTCAGTTTTCAAATACCCTGTTTCCTTTGCTAAAGATATACGTCAGGTAGAAGTAAGCGGAGAGGCATTTTTTGACGTTTTTAAAGATTCAACACATCCGTTTCTGGTGAAAGCAGGAAAAATGAATATAGCGGTAAAAGGAACGCGGTTCAATATTACCAATTATACCGACGAAGCGAACACTGAACTAATACTTGAATCTGGGAGTGTTCAATTGTTTTCGGGAGATTACAACGAAAACAACATCGTTGCAAATATAATATCCGGAGAACGTGCTGTTCTTGATGTAGTTCGTAATGTATTGTCTGTTAGTAATGTGGATGTTGATAAATATATTTCATGGAAAGAAGGATTGTTAATCTTTAAGGATGATAAAATGGATGAAGTTGTAAGAAAACTAAATAGATGGTTTAATGTAAATATTATCCTCCAGAGTCCCGAACTTAAGGAGTATGTCTATACTGCTACTTACAGAAATGAAACATTGTCTCAAATACTCGAATTACTAAAGATTTCTGCACCAATTAAATATACTATCACCGATCGTGAACGACTTGATGATAACACCTATTCAAAACGAAAAATAGTAATTACAAAACGGATATAAGATAGCCTATGAAGAAACAATAAGCCTGCTAAATGTTGAAAATCAAAGGGATGTTGTAGCATCCCCTTGAAAATCACAAACCTTTTCATCTTGGACGATCGAAAAGTCTTAATTTAATTTAGTATTAAATCAAACATTACAAAATTATGAAATTTAAACGATTCACCAATCGACCCATCATAAGAAATTGGGCCGGTAAAACATTTTTAGTTATGCGGCTTATATTATTCATCATAACATTTAGTGTGGCGCAGGTTTTTGCAGTCGAAACATACTCGCAAAATGCCAGAGTCAACCTCAATATTGCCAACCAGACTGTTAAGGAGGTTTTGTGGGAAATACAAAGTCAAACTGAATTTTTCTTCATGTTTAATAGTAAAATTGTTGATGTTGAGCGCAGAGTAGATCTTCGGGTTGAAAATGAAAAAATAAGTCAGGTTCTCTCGAAACTTTTTGAAGGTACTGACATCACTTACACCGTTGTTGATAAGCAAATTGTCCTTGCTTCATCCAAAATGTTCGAGGGGCAGCAGTCAACGAAGAAAGTTTCTGGTAAGGTGACCGATCAATCAAAACTTCCAATTCCAGGTGTAACAATAGTGGTGAAAGGAACTACTTCTGGAATAACGACTGACATAGATGGTAATTTTTCATTGTCGTTACCAGTTGATGCCAAAATACTTATCTTCTCATTTGTAGGCATGCGATCGCAGGAAGTGGCTATAGACAACATGTCGAAGTTCAATATTGTGATGGAAGCTCAGTTGATTAACCTGGAAGATGTTGTTGTAACAGCTTTTGGTATCAAACGAAATGCAAAAGCCTTAGGTTACTCAATACAGGAGGTTAAAGGAGAAGCATTGACTGAGGCGCGCGAAAACAATATCGTAAATAGTTTGGCAGGTAAAGTGGCTGGTATCCAGATTAATCGTTCAGGAAATGGCACAGGTGGTTCTAGCCGGATTGTTATACGTGGCGAAAACTCCATTAGTGGGAATAATCAGCCATTGATAATTGTTGATGGAATACCGATGAGCAATTGGTCCGGAGGAACCGAAAGCCAGTGGGGAGGAATTGACAGAGGAAATGGTCTGTCCGATATTAACCCCGATGACGTTGAGTCTATTTCAGTATTGAAAGGGGCGAGTGCCGCCGCATTGTATGGCTCACGTGCAGGAAATGGGGTATTGATGATTACAACAAAAAAGGGAGTAGCAAGAAAAGGTGTTGGCATTAAGTTGAATTCTAATATTACTTTCGACAGTCCGCTAGTCTTGCCTGAGATGCAAAATTCATATGGCCAGGGTTCTGGTGGCCAATTCGACAGCAATGGTCAGTTTAGTTGGGGAGCAAAAATGGACGGCCAATTACGAACCGACTGGACAGGAAAAGAACGTCCGTTTACAGCATCCGATAATAACATTAAAGATTTTCTTCGCACGGGTCTGACAACCAATAATACGGTTGAGATGAATGCCGGGTCTGATAATGTTACTTTCTGGAGTGCGATCTCACACCTGAATAATAATTCGGCAGTTCCTCACAGTTCGATGGATCGTACAACAGCTACTTTTCGTGTAACTGCAAATCTCTCCAAAAAATTGTTAGTCGATACAAAATTTAATTACATCCGGCAATCAGCTGATAACCGCCCTTATCTGGCAGGTAGTCCGGAGAATGTATTTCTAAATTATCTGTTGATGCCACGTAGTGTGCACTATTCTGATATGACTTCCCCACGTGATGCATTCAACAATATGCGCAGCTGGTCAGACAGAAACAAATATATGGTTAGGAATCCATATTGGACAACTGATTATAATTCGAATTCTGACAGTCGTGATCGTATTATGGGATTTATCTCTTTTCAATACAAGTTTACTGATTGGATGAATCTGAAACTTCGTCATGGCGAAGATTTTTACTACGATTACAACAACAGTAAAACCGTTCAGGGAACACCTTATGGAAATTTTGGAAGTACCGGCGATTATAACTTAGGTACAGGTAATTCGAGAGAGGACAATACCGATGTCTTATTTAGCATGAACAAGGATAATCTTTTTGGTTCAAAATTTTCGGGTAGTTTCAGCTTCGGAGGTAACACAATGAAGCGAAGCAGTAATGGCTACTCAATGTCGTCAAATGGGTTGGTTATTCCTGACTTCTTTGCAATGTCAAATGCTAAAAATCTAAACGCATCTAACACTGTCTCACAAAAAAAGATCAATTCTGCTTATGGTTTTATACAGGTCAATTACAACAACTATCTTTTCCTTGATGTAACTGGTCGTAACGATTGGTCAACTACACTTCCATCGAACAACCGCTCATTTTTTTATCCTTCGTTTAGTTTAGGGTGGGTCGTTTCAGACATGGCAAAAGAGCTTAAATTATCGGTGCCCGGCTTTATTTCATTTCTGAAACTTAGAGGTTCGTATGCTGAGGTAGGAAATGATGCTGGTGCATATCAATTGCTACCAACCTATTCTCTGTTTACAATTATTGATGCGGTGAAGGGTGCAACTTCTCCTACCACAATTCCAAATTACAATTTGAAACCGGAATTGATTAAATCGAAAGAGTTTGGTTTAGATCTCCGAATGCTTAATAATCGCATGGGTATCGACTTTTCATACTATAAGAAAAATGCTACCAACCAGATTCTTGCCCTTCCAATTTCGGTTACTACAGGGTACTCTTATCGAATGATCAATGCCGGAGACATACAAAATAGTGGTATTGAGTTGATTCTTCGGGGAACACCAGTTAAAACACAAGGTGGGTTTCAATGGGATGTAACTGTAAACTATGCTGCAAATAAGAACAAAATTATATCGTTGCACCCTGAGGCAAAAGAATACTTGATGGCGTCAACTGATTTCATCCGGATTCTTGCAGTAGAAGGTAGTAGCTATGGTGATATGTTAGGCCGGACATACAAAAGAGATGCAAACGGAAATCGTCTTATCGGAAGTAACGGATTGCCAC
>Ga0302215_10002383_pt1 | contig 12922 bp, 13 predicted proteins | sample II_Fen_N3_1_FD_194580 | JGI IMG/M metagenome (GOLD analysis project Ga0302215, IMG submission 194580) | Peat permafrost microbial communities from Stordalen Mire near Abisko, Sweden - II_Fen_N3_1 | ecosystem: Environmental > Terrestrial > Soil > Wetlands > Permafrost | place: Sweden: Abisko... | reverse complement strand
TCGTAAGGCGATGGGTAAAAAGCTTGTCGACAAGATGGAGGCATTGAAAGTGAAGTTTATGGAAGGTTGCGAGAAGAACGGTTTTGGTCCCAAAGCAAAGTTGGAGCAGATCTGGAGCGACTGGGCTGAATTTGCCAAATATGCTTTCAATAAATCACATGCTACCTGTTACTCGTGGATTGCATACCAGACAGCCTACCTCAAAGCGCATTATCCGGCAGAGTTTATGGCTGCCAACTTAACGCGCAACAAGGATGACATTACCGAGGTTGGAAAATTCATGGATGAATGCAAGAACCTTGGCATGAGCGTTATGGGTCCTGATGTGAACGAGAGTGATTTGACGTTTACGGTAAATGCCGAAGGAAATATTCGTTTTGGACTTGGTGGCGTAAAAGGAGTAGGTGAAGGTGCCGTTGAAGCTATTGTGAATGAGCGAAAAGCAAACGGCAAATACAAAAGCATGTTTGATTTGATTGAACGTGTGAACCTTACTGCTTGCAACAAACGTGCTATGGAAAGTTTAGCTCTATCAGGTGCTTTCGACAGCTTCCCTGATATAAAGCGAGAGCAACTGTTTGTTGAGAATAGCAAAGGTGAGCAGGTGTTTGAATCTATTCTGCGTTATGGAAATAAATATCAAACAGATATGGCCATGACAAAAAACTCACTTTTCGGAGGTCTTGATTCTATTGAAATAACAAAGCCCGAAATACCTTATGCACCGGAATGGTCGCCATTGGAGCGCCTCAATAAAGAGCGTGATTTAATTGGTATGTATCTGTCCGCTCATCCTCTTGATGAATTTGAATTTGAGATTAATCATATTTGTAATACCACAACTGTTGATTTAAAAGATTTGACCACTTTGCAAGGGAAATCTTTGAAAATCGGTGGTATGGTTACCGGCTTTCGGCATGGAACTTCGAAGGCAGGAAATCCATATGGTATTTTTACGCTAGAAGATTATGTAGGAGCTTTTGAATTTCCTTTGTTTGGAAAAAACTATATTGAATTTGGAAAGTATATGATAAAAGATTTATATTTGTATATCAATGCTGTAGTTCAGGAGCGAGGTGCTGATTTCAAATATAAAAAAGCCGAAACCAATCCGGATATACCCAAGGAACTAGAGTTGAAAATTCAAAAAATAGATGTGTTTAATGATATTAAGGATAAGTTGGTGAACACACTTACTTTGACAATCAGGCTGCAGCAGCTCACAATGGATTTTGCTGAAGAATTAAATGAGTTAATTTTGAAGAATAAAGGGAATGTGAATTTGTACGTAAATGTGGTTGATGAACTTTCACCCAATAAAGTAAAGCTTTTTTCCCGTCAGCACCGGTTTCAGATGAATACTGAAGTGTATCACAGTCTGAAAAGAGCTCAACATGAGGAGATCTTGGAATTTCACGTACAATAAGTTTATCCAATAAAAATATATAGATTTTATAAATAGGATTATTTTCAAACAAATAAAAACATTTTGAAATAGGAGATGTTTTAAAGATATTAATTAGAAAAACAATTTAAAACTTAAATATTATGGCTTTAGAATTTACTGATGAGAACATCAATGAAATTATCAACAGTGGCAAACCGGTAGTAATTGACTTTTGGGCAGAGTGGTGTGGACCATGTCGCATGGTTGGACCAGTGGTAGAAGAATTGGCAAAAGAATACGATGGGAAAGTAGTTATAGGGAAAATGGATGTGGATAATAATGTTGAAACTCCAAATGTATATGGAATTCGCAATATTCCAACAATTCTTTTCTTTAAAGACGGTCAATTGGTAGACAAACAAGTTGGTGCGGCTCAAAAAGCTGTTCTGGCAGCTAAAGTTGAAGCCTTGTTATAAACTTTCATCTAGCTAATAATAAATAATAGCAATTCGGTTTATCTTTTGATAGGCGGATTGCTATTTTTTATTGCCCAATCTCATAATTTCAGGTAGAAATCTTTTGCTAGAGCAGTAAATTCAGGAGAATAACGATGTCTGATATCAGATTCTATAATCAATTCATCTGTTTCTTTTGGAGCAAATTCCATACTAAATTCAAGTAAGACTCTTTTTGCCTGTACATTTGGTTTAGGAAAGACCAGTACCAGGTTTGTGCAAAACAGTCCTTTATTCTTACCATAAGCAACACATTCTATGCCTTCGTTTACAGGCAGAATAATACATAATTTTCCCTTCGGCTCGAGCAGTAATATGGCTTGATCAACTAATTCTTCGTGCGTCAGTGTATCTGTATGTCTGGCCGTGTTACGGCTTTCTTCAGGCGCTTTTGTGGAATTGATAAAGTAGGGGGGATTGGACACGATCAAATCAAAACGTTCAGTTGTAGATTTTGTAAATTCTTGCAATGACATTTGTTGAACCTTAATTCGATTGGCCCAAGGTGACCCTGATGTGTTCTCACGAGCCTGAACGATTGCAGATTCTTCTATATCAATTGCCTGTATACTGGCATTGCATCGCTGGGCAATCATTAAGGCAATTAAACCAGTTCCTGTGCCAATATCAAGGACTTTTCGTGCGTTTGCTACGTTTGCCCATGCACCAAGTAAAACTCCATCTATGCCCACTTTCATGGCACATTTGTCGTGAAATACAGTAAATTGTTTAAAGCTGAAATAAGGATTGGGCATATAAAACTTATCTACGTCCAGCAGCTGGGTTTTGAGAGCGGGTAGTGTTGCTATTGGTTGTTCCGGAACTACTTGAACGTGTTGCAGGTTGGCTTGGTTGTGCTTGTGTAGATCGTGTTGACGGTGCTGCCTGAGGTGCCGATGTTGGGTTCGAAGTAGGCGTTTGTGTACTTCGACGTACTGTTTGAGGCGCTTGTGATCCACTTTGCATAGGCATTGTAGATTGATATGTACTGCGCATGTTCATGTCTGATGATTGTAAACGCACTGATGGATCTCTATAGCCCGATGACATTGCAGGTTGGTTTCTGTTTATTGGAGAAGATTCCTGTGTTGTCCGTTCATAACGTTTGGTTTGCAGTCTGTTATTTTGTTCTTGATTTAATATATGCTGTATTTCGTTATTCTTGTTTTTCATACGTTCCATAGCTTCGCTTCGGGTATTCGAAATCTGGCGCTCACGGGCGTAACGCAAATTTATTTCATAGATTTGTTTAGCTTGGTCTGTCGAAAGATTCAATTCGTGTTGGAGTTTTTCTGTTTGTTTTGCAGCCTCTTGTTCCGGTGTACGTTGTGGTGCAATTGTGTTGTCCTGAGCATGTATTGACATAATCAGAATAAATAATAGTAGAACTAAAGGCAAAAATTTAAACGTTTTCATATAAGCTTAATCTCAATGGAGCATACAAATTGCAACAATGACCGTGCCAAAAGAACCTAATTAGCTTTTTGAGCTTTTATTTATGTGGTGAATTCACTGAGTTGATTCTATAAAAGACAATAATAAGAAAAGGGCAAAATTCCTAGCTATTACCTTTTTTTGATATTTTATTTTTCGGTTATTTGTTGAAATCTCGTAATTTGATGTTGGTAAGTACTTTCTTTGTATGCAAAGAAAAATCACTATTCATCATCCAGCCGTAATATCCAAAATCAGTCTTCAAAACATCAACTACCTTTTGACCTTTATACTTGCCAAAGTTGATAACCTCTTCCCCTTTATCATTATAGATTATACGCCCTGCAAAGTCAACGTTATTATTTTGGGTTGTAAATTTGGATAGAAATTCAATATCGTTTTGTAGTTCAGGATATCGATCTAATTGCGCCATTAGTACTTCATAAGTTGCCAATGTATCTGCTTCTGCGCCATGAGCTCCTATCAAATCTTTATCGCAATAAAACTTATAGGCTGCTCCAAGCGTGCGTTGTTCCATTTTGTGAAAAACTACCTGAACATCAACAAATTTACGTTTAGATAAGTCGATATCAACGTCTGCGCGCAAAAGTTCTTCGGCCAGGACAGGAATATCGAAGCGATTTGAGTTGTAGCCAGCCAAGTCGCAGCCCTCTATATCCCTTGCAATTTCTTTAGCTACTGCTTTAAAAGTTGGGCAATCGGCTACATCGGCATCTGTAATTCCATGAATGTCCGACGAACTTTTGGGTATCGGCATTTCAGGGTTAACTCGAATTGTTTTAGTTTCTTCACGTCCATTTGGAGATACTTTATGATAGGAAATTTCAACAATTCTGTCCGTAACTGTATTGGTACCCGTAGTTTCGAGATCGAAAAAAACGATTGGATTCTTAAGATTTAATTTCATTTTTAAATGTCTGAAGTCAATAGAATAGGCTAATGACTTAGGTAAATAATTTATGTTTAAAGGAAGTCAAAGGTCAAATATCATAGACATTTGACCTTTGATTTTAGACATATGACCGTTGCTTAATCGTTCAGTAGCATTGGCATCAATAGCATCAGAATTTCTTCGTTTTTTTCGTTTTCGAATGGAAGAATTAATCCTGCGCGTGAAGCATCTGATAATTCAAAAACAATATCGGTTGCATTGATATTTCCCAAAATTTCAATCAGGAATGAAGATTTGAAACCAATTTTAATTGGCTCGCCTTCGAATTGGCAACTGATAGTTTCTTCGGCTGAAATCGAAAAATCGATATCCTGTGCTGAAATATGAATTTGATTGCCTCCAAAAGCTAGTTTTACAAGATTACTCGCCTGATTGGCAAAAACCGAAACACGTTTCAATGCATTCAGCAATGTCACGCGATCAATAATGATTTTGTACGGATTTGTTTTTGGAATAACGCCATTGTAGTTAGGGAAACGACCTTCAACCTGACGGCAAATCATTGTGTAGTTTGCTAATTTAAAGTAAGCATTTTTGTTGTCGAAGTTTATTTCTACTTCTCCACTTTCTTTCGGCAAAATGTTTTTAAGCATTGTAGCCGGTTTTTTTGGCAAAATGAAGTTGACGGTTTCTTCCCCTTCAATTGATGCTGAAGTATGCGATGTTTTATAGCGAACCAGCTTGTGTGCATCGGTTGCTACAAGAGTGAGACTTGTGGCAGTTATATCAAAGAATACACCATTCATAACCGGACGAAGCTCATCGTCGGCGGTACAAAACAACGTTTTAGAAATGCCTGCAGATAAGGTACTTACGAGTAATGTCAATTTGCGTGCTTCGTCTTGTAATTGAGGCATGCGAGGATATTCGTCTCCGTTTTGTCCTATGAAGTTGTATGAGCCATTGGCAGAGGTTATTACCATTGCCAAATTAGAATCGTTGATGCTAAAAGTAAGGGGTTGTTCCGAAAATTCGCGCAGTGTGTCGAGCAATAAGCGGGATGCAACTGCTACTTTACCACTTCCTTCAACAGTTTCTACTTCCATGGAAGTTATCAATGTTGTTTCTATGTCTGAAGCGGTCATGGTGAGTGTTGTACCTTCGAGCTGAAGTAAAAAATTGTCTAGAATTGGCAATGAATTTTTGCTGTTTATTACACGACTAATGGCTTGTAGGTGGCTCAATAGATCGGTGCTTGATACAATGAATTTCATATCTTCAGTATTATGATGGATTTACGTTTATAAATAATTTAGCAAATGTAGTGATTATTTTAAATACTAAAAAATAATAGACTTGAATTTGACTTAATTTTCATCGAAATATAACTGTTTTCGGGCTAATTTTCATTTTTTCAAATAAAATCAATAAAAATTGTTGGAAATTCAAATAATGTTCGTAATTTTGCGAACAACGAACAATGAAATAAATAATCAAATGAATTGCTGCGAAAATAAAGACTATACAATTGACAACGAACAGCTTGCACGTTTTGCAAAAGCAATGGGTCATCCAGCCCGAATTGCTATCTTGAATTTCTTGGCAAAACTTGATAGTTGCTATTTTGGTGATATCCACAATGAACTTCCGATTGCTAAAGCAACAGTTTCTCAACATTTGAAGGAATTGAAAGATGCTGGTCTTATACATGGAGAAATTGAAACTCCTAAAGTAAGGTATTGTATTAATCAGGAAAACTGGGATAAAGCTCGGGTAACATTTGAAGTGTTTTTTGCTGATTGTAAACCCAAAATTGAATGTTGCTAACAATTAAAATATAGAATATGAAAGTATTAATCCTTTGCACAGGAAACTCTTGCCGCAGCCAGATGGCACACGGCTTTTTACAATCTTTTGACAAGAACCTTACCGTTTGTTCGGCAGGAACCGAGGCTAGTGGAAAACTCAATGCCAAAGCCGTAAAGGCTATGGCTGAAGCAGGATATGATATTAGTCATCACACTTCCGACTCTGTTTCAAAATACCTGGGGGAAGAGTGGGACTATGTGATTACTGTTTGTGGAGGAGCTAACGAAAGTTGCCCGGCATTTATTGGGAAAGTAAAACACCGTTTGCACATTGGGTTTGACGATCCGAGTCATGCTGTGGGAACTGACGAATTTATCTGGAGCGAGTTTATTCGTGTTCGCGACGAGATAAAAGTGGGTTTTTATAAATTTTATATTGAACAAATCAAACCACAGTTATGAAGGCAGAAGATTTAAAATATGTAGTGAAAGACCGCTATTCACAGATTGCAAACCAATCTAAAATACAAAACGAAACATCGTGTTGTGGGGTTGGTGGTTGTTGTACCATTGATTATGCTGTTTTTGCCGAAAGTTACGAAAAAGAAAAAGGGTACAATGTCGATGCCGATTTAGGCTTAGGGTGCGGCATTCCGACTCAGTTTGCCACCATCAAAGAGGGTGATTCTGTACTCGATTTGGGTAGTGGTGCCGGTAATGATTGCTTTGTGGCGCGTGCCATTATCGGTGAAACGGGCAAAGTTACCGGTATAGATTTTACCGACGCCATGCTTGGAAAAGCACGCAAGAATGTAGCTAAGCTTGGTTTTACGAATGTAGAATTTGTAAAAGGCGATATTGAAGAAATGCCATTGGGTGATAACCAGTTTGATGTGATTGTTTCGAATTGCGTGTTGAATCTGGTACCGGATAAAACCAAAGCTTTCGCTGAAATTATGCGTGTTCTGAAACCGGGCGGACATTTCTGTGTTTCTGATGTTGTAATAAAAGGTGAATTACCGGAGAAACTTAAGCAAGATGCTGAGATGTATGCAGGATGCGTATCGGGTGCAATTGAAATGGATACCTATGTTGGCATCATTCACAAACAGGGATTTAAGCAGGTGGAAATTCACAAGCAAAAAGAGATTGTAATACCGGTGGACATTCTCAAAGAATACCTGACCGAAACCGAAATTCAACAATTCGCAAACAACGAGATTGGGATTTATAGTATTACTATTTCAGGAGAAAAGAGTTAGAAACACAAAATATATTGCAGTTATGGCTGAAGATGAGTCAAAAAAATCATTGCTTGAAGAATATACAGAGCTAACCAGAAATAGTCTGGTGAAAGTGCAATTTTCATGCGGAGGAAACTCTACTAGTATTGATGAACCTGAACCGATCCCGATTGTTCCGGAATCTTATATTCCCGAAACTGCTGTAACTTATGCAATGGCAAACGACGAGGATGTGGAGGCAATTATTACATTGCTTAATGTAAATAATTTGCCCGTAAAAGATTTTGCTGGCGGACAACGGATATTTCTGGTAGCACATTCAGATAATAAAACAGTTGGTTGTGTAGCTGTGGAAATCTACGGAACACTTGGATTGTTACGCTCATTGGCTGTAAACAACGATTATCGGGGAAAGGGTATCGGACAAAAACTGGTGGCTGAAGCAGAAACCTGGAGTAGCAATAACGCTCTGAAAAGTCTTTACCTGCTCACAACGACTGCTGCAGAATTTTTCCCAAAAATGGGTTGGAGCACTACCGACAGGAAAGCTGTTCCTGAAATCATCTCAGCTTCCTCTGAATTTGCTTCGGTATGTCCATCTACAGCTGTATGTTTAATGAAAAAATTCGATTAATGAAAACAAGACTCAAATTTCTCGACCGTTTCCTTACACTTTGGATATTTCTTGCCATGTTTCTTGGCGTATTTTCGGGTTGGTTGTTTCCTTCCGTTGCCGGATTCTGGAATAGTATGTCATCCGGAACTACCAATATACCAATAGCTATTGGATTGATCGTTATGATGTATCCACCACTTGCAAAAGTTAAATATGAAGAGTTGGGTGAAGTGTTTCGCAATACCAAAATACTCACCTTATCCCTTGTTCAGAACTGGATTGTAGGACCGGTATTGATGTTCACATTGGCTATTTTGCTGTTCAAATTTTTCCCGGGGGAGAACAACGCTAACTTACCGTATGTCTACGGAATTATTCTGATTGGTTTAGCACGTTGTATTGCCATGGTGATAGTTTGGAACGATCTGGCTAAGGGTGACACACAATATGCTGCCGGATTAGTTGCTTTTAATAGTATTTTTCAAGTGTTGTTCTTTTCGGTGTATGCCTGGTTTTTTATCGCCATAGCTCCAGCTTGGTTTGGCATTCCCACGAGTGATGCTGTTTCGAAAATCACGATTGGACAAATTGCCGAAAGTGTATTTATTTACCTCGGGATTCCGTTTATTGCCGGTTTTCTTACTCGTTTTATTCTTATTCGGGTGAAAAGTAAACAATGGTATCACACTAAATTCATCCCTAAGATATCTCCACTAACGCTTATTGCGTTACTTTTTACGATTGTGGTAATGTTCTCGCTCAAAGGTGAATACATTGTGAAAATACCTATGGCTGTATTTCTGATAGCTGTACCGTTGCTTATTTATTTTGTCATTATGTTTGTAGGTTCGTTCTTCATGAGCAAAAAGGCGGGTGCAACTTACGAACAATCAACTACACTATCATTTACTGCTGCCAGCAATAATTTTGAATTAGCTATTGCGGTTGCCATTGCAGTTTTTGGTATCAACTCCGGCGAAGCATTTACAGCTGTTATCGGCCCACTTGTAGAAGTGCCGGTAATGATTGCGTTGGTAAATGTTGCATTTTGGTTTAAGAAAAAGTGGTTCTAATGTTTTTTAGAAATACTTCATTATCACTATTATGTGCTTGATTTCGTTTTTTTCAAGTACAAAACTGAAATCATCAAAAGTAGGTTTCCGTATTCCTTTTTGAGTATAATTTGAGAAACCAAATCCTTCGCGGGGAATACCAAACAACCGATATTCCATTTTGCCTGTTTCATTCTCATCGTCGAGTATCGATAAACCATATTTGCCTGGTTTCAAGGGGATTTTAATTTGAAGATCCCCTTGAACAACCAACTCCTTTTTATATTTTGTTTTCCAAAAGGTTTTTTCAACTTCAAAATCAGCTTCATTGGTGAAAATAGCCACACATAGCTGACCCTTCAATTCCCGTATATTTTTGATGCGAACTTCAAGCATCTGTGCTGACAGGAACTGAAGCATTGAAAAAAACAAGATAGAAGCTGTCAGTAACTTTCTCATACTTTTCATTTATGAAGGTAGCACCGATATCGGACTTTTTTTGGAAAAGAAAAACAAGCTCATCTTATTCTCATTTTTCGATTTATAAGCCTTCAGAGGCTCTGACTGATTGAGGAGACTTTGTTTGATTACGGAACTGAAAATTGAGCTAAGAGCCCATGTGGCAAAGGATATTGAGCGACTTACTTCTACAAAATAGTTGTCAATTGTGTCATTCCTGAAATGCAATATATCTTCCAGAATATTGCCATCTGTATAAACTCCGCAATGGAAATTTCGTTCGGCAAAAGCATGTTGAGGAAAATTAACTTCGCCTAAGCCAAATAGATGAAACGATCTTTCGAGAAATTCGCGATAGGTAATGTAACACTGCTCACCACCACCCAGATTAAATATACGACCAGATAATTCCGAGCGGTGCTTAATTGCTTCAGTAAATGCCCTGGCAGTATCGCGTGGAGTGCAAATTTCCATTTTGGTTGATAAAGGCATGTGGAACATCAACTTCGACATTTTGTGATTCTTCATAATGGCCGTTAGTCTGAAAATTGACCAATTTAATTTAGAATGCTGAATCAAATTCTCCGAAACAATTTTAGTTTGTGCATAAATATCTTCTGTCCTTGCATTCAATGGGTCTTTTACAGAAATACTCGGGTTTTGAATATGATCTCCATAAACAGCAATTGAAGAACTGTAGAGCAGAAATGCCTCAGGTGATGTTTTCTCAAGTATTTGGATTATATTTTGCGTGCCGGTTACGTTTACATTTCGGGCTAATTCGGGTTTAGAGTCGGCTAAAGGAGGTATAATAGCTGCCAGATGGATCACAGCATCCAGTTTCTCCGGTATATTCCTGACATCTTCCTCATTAGTAATATCACCCCAAACAATATTTATCTGATTTTTGTAGGGTGCAAGAAGCTTTTTTGTTCTGGCATTTTTAATGTCAAATACGGTTAGCCGGATCTCTTCTAACTGCGTGAGTTGCTGTAATACTTCTGTTCCGACTGTTCCGGATGCTCCTGTTAGAAGCACATTGATACTGGTTCTCATACTTGTAGGTTTAAATGGTTTTATGCTACAAGTATACTATTATAAATTGTTGATTAAGTACTTTTTTTAAAACTCGGACAACAAGTTTTAGCAGATGAATGAGTGACGATAGGCGACAGGAGTCTGGTCCGTCATATTTTTGAAAACGGTGTAGAAGGATGACTTACTCGAAAAGCCACAATCGTAACCAATGGCCTCTATTGAGTACTTGTTTTCGGGGTCGGAGAGCATTGTTTTTACAGCTTCCACCCGATATTGATTGACAAATTGATAAAAACTTTTACCAATCTCAATATTCAATACTTCGGTGATTTGATATTTGGGAATTTTCAACGATTCGGAAACTACCGTCATGCTTAATTCCGGGTTGAGATAAGCTTTTTCTTTTTCGAAATAATTGATAATCTTCTGCTTAATTTTTTCTTTAGTCTCAATGCTTAGATTTGAATTTTTATATGGTAAACTCAGTGGTTCATTTATGAGAATTAACTGAGCCACTGCTTTTTGTCGAAGTCCATAAAAGCTCATGCAGTATATCAATATTAATAGTACGATATAGTTGTAAATGTATGGTGTAATTGGGTTTAGTTTTGCATAAAAGGCTATTACAGTGATTAAAAATGCAAGTATACAATAAACAACATAAAATATAGCAACAGAAAGTACCCAACCCAGGTTTTCGTTTTTTTCAATGTTTGATAACTCATTCCGTAAATACATGCGATGCCTATGCACAAGTATAAGGCTCAATGGATTGTATATACACCAAGAAATAATGGTAGCTGAGCCAAGGACCAATCTAAAAATGAGATTGTTATCCCGCAAAAAGAATGTATCAAGTGAAAACGGCTGTTTAATGATATACATGTATGTTTCAAAAAAGATAAATGGCAATAAATGAAGTAATTGTATCCATCTGGTTTTGAAACTTTTATTGGTTAGCGATTTGATATATAGGTATAAGGCTGGGTTGAAAAGGAGAAATGAGCTTGTAAGCATAGGCCGCTTAAAAATCTCATAATTTAAGGCGCATGAGATAAAGTCGATTGATAACAGAAGAAGCCAACCAGTCAAAATGGTGTCGGATACAGAACGATTCCGTTTGGAGAACAACAATATGGCTGCAAATAAGCTTTGGCAAAACCCTATCCAAACAAGTGTATTCATAAAATCGGATATGTCTGATTATTAAATTGAAAACATTGAAATGTGGTTTAATAGAAACAGCCTGATTGTATAAGCCTGAATTACCTTATTTCATTGAATTTCCGGTTTGACGCTCTATGTTTCTTCTCGGCGTATTTTGATTTTGTTTGTCTGGCGAATTTGTCCCGTTTTTGTTCGATGAGCTGGCGTTGCTACTTGCTATTTTATCCATTAAGCTACTTGTTCCAATTTTTTCTCTTGGTGTTTTAGTAAAAACAAGAAACAAATCTTTTTTGTTTTTTGGGCGTTGCTTATCTAGCCAAAAGAAATTTTTCAGGTATAAATCGCCACCGGATAATTGCCCCAACGGATACATAATTCCGGTAGTGGCAGATGTCATTACTATCCGATCGGCTTTTTTATTTTTCAGATACATAACTACATAGCTACTCTGAGTTTTGTTTAGTCCAACAATGGTCGAATCTTTTTCATCTACCGGGTAATAAATTGTTTCTGCATTTCCGTTCACATTTACCTTTTTCAATTGCCCACTGTCAACATGTGCAATAATTTCTTTTCCGGCAAGCTGGTTGTAATAATTTGAATCCTGACGCTGAATAGCAATAGCCTCTCGCTGAATATTGATTTTATACACCTTTTTATTTTTTGTTAAGGCCTGAATAAATTGACCTGCCAATTGGTTTTCGTCCGACCAAACAACCGGTTCACCATGCATATTGAGTATGGAATCGCGGGCAGAATATGTGAGAGAATCACAAAGTCCCTGAATATCATTTCGGTAAAAACGCACATGATAATAGCCCCGAACAACATCGTAAATTGAATCTTTTGATTTGAACAAGGTATCAGCATGAACGTACATGGTGTCTTTGCTCGACCAATCCATTAATAAGGCAGAGTCTGAGGCCATACCTAGTTTGGTCTTTTCGGAATAATAGCTGTAATTGCCAAAAAGGGTTGATTTCTGAACAGTATCGTTCATGATAACATGAGTAAACCCTTCGCCAAATTTTTGTTTTTTATCGTAGAAAATAGTATCGCCAATCAGGGTTTTACCATCCTTATGAACTACTTTCGATCTGTCGAGTAGCATCATTCGCTCGGTACTTGTGTTATACCATCCTCGTTTACTGTAGATATCAGTTTCTTTGTCGTATACAATATGTGATGGACTGATAAGGTTAGCGATATGTGTTTTTGTATTATACCGGAGTGAGTCGGCATCTAATATAAAACTCTTATTGACTAGATGGACAGACTTTTTAAAAAGT
>Ga0302215_10002382_pt1 | contig 12922 bp, 7 predicted proteins | sample II_Fen_N3_1_FD_194580 | JGI IMG/M metagenome (GOLD analysis project Ga0302215, IMG submission 194580) | Peat permafrost microbial communities from Stordalen Mire near Abisko, Sweden - II_Fen_N3_1 | ecosystem: Environmental > Terrestrial > Soil > Wetlands > Permafrost | place: Sweden: Abisko... | reverse complement strand
CGTACTTTTCCATTTAATTGGACTTGCTGAGCAAATGTCAACAGAACAAACTGGATACATATAATAAATAATATTAGCCTTTTCATATCAATCAATTAATTATTTTGAATATATTGATAGCACAACAATCTACCAATTTGGATTTTGAATCATTTTGCCATTCTTAACTACTTCTGAATATGGAATCGGATATAAATACCTCTTAGTCTCAAAATTTGTGGTGGCAACATTTATGATATTAAAGTTCAATGTAGTACCATCTTTTACAATTGAAAGACCTTGAAGTGGTTTCTTGAAAATTTCTTCAGCTAATCTCCACCGTCTAATATCCCAATAACGTTGTTCTTCAAATGCCATTTCAATTCTTCTTTCATTTTGGATGACCGTCCTCATTTCCTCTTTATTCATACCTTGTTTAAGTCCATACAATCCATTTGTCCCTGCTTCAATTTTAGCTCTTTTTCTTAGGTCCTGGATAACTTTATATACCTGGTCGGATGGACCAGCATACTCATTTTGTGCTTCGGCATAATTGAGTAAAATCTCTGCATATCTAAGCGTAACCCAATTATGAAGTTGTTCCGTATAACTAGCCTGCGTTTCAAAACTTCCCATAAACTTACGTAAGTAGTAGCTGGTTTTTGTTTTTTGAGTAGCTCCTGTTGGATTATTTGCACCACCTTCGAAAGTTTCCAGTACAGTATTCAACCATTTTGATCCATTATGTAATACCGTTTGCTCTAAACGCGGATCACGATTTTTATACATATCTGAAAGCGAATAAGCATATTTGGAAGTAGGATCATTGATAGCTTTTCCATCTTTCATCGGGAATGCATCTACTAAGTTTTGGGTTGGACTTGTTCTGCCTAACGCTAAATTATTCCCTGAGAAACCTAATGGTCCATTGTTGTATTCGATTTGAGTGTTTTTTGATCCCTGACGGAAAAATATTACTTCCTTGTTGTTGTTAATTCCATAATCGTTCAAGAATACAGTACTAAAACTCATGTTTAGTGAGAAATAGGGATAAGAATCAATAAACTGTTTTGCCGCATCTGCTGCTTTTTTCCAGCGTTCAACATCATAATTTTCATAACCGACAAGTGGTTTTTGAGATTCATCAATAGCAGGTATTGGTTTTTCATTAAACAGCGGACTGGCGGCATAAAGTAATACCCTGCATTTTAAAGCCATAGCAGCTTCTTGTGTAACCACATGTCCATCACTGTTCACATCTGCAATTGGAATCGAACGTAAACTATCTTTAATGGCATCAAGTTCAGAAACTATGTAGTCGACACAGGTTCCAAATGAATTTCGAGGAATTTCCAAATTATCCTCCAGGTTATAGGGAGTGTCACTTACAATCGGAACTCCTCCATACCTTTTTATTAGTTCAAAATAGAAATAAGCTTTTAAATAACGAGCCTCGGCTTTCCATGCTCTTTTCAGGGGGATACTTTTTTCGACATTGTTATTGAACGTTTTAATAAGCGGAACAACATCAATGTGACTAATAAATGTATTTGCTTTTCGAATGCCGGTATAATACCTACCCCAATCCATTTCTCCGCCAACAAGACTTATCGAAGTATAACTACCGGAAAATAAATTTTGAACACTGCTTTCTTTTAAAGCTGAAGACATTGCATCGTCAGTTGCTGCATCCAGATAATCACCACCAACCCGATTGTGACCACTATACATGATGGCATAAGTAGCATCCAGATATCCTTTAGCATTAACGCCCATAGAATCTGTTGTGGAAAAAACGTAATCAATTGTATATTGCTCAATTGGATAATCTTCATAATCGTTACAAGAACATAATACAAGAATTATACTTAGCCCTATGAAAGCAAACTTTTTCTTTAGTTTCATAAATGTAGATTTATTGTCTTAAAATTTTATATTAACTCCTGTATTTATCCCTCTGAGTAATGCTGAGTTTGTGAAGTTGGTAACCTCTGGATCAACCAAATTGCAGGCCGATTGGGTGAGTAAATTTTGACCTTCAACAAATACTTTTATTTTCATTCTGCCCAAATAATTTCGGGAAAAGGAATCTGGTATAGTATATCCTAAACTTATATTTTTAAGTCGAATGTAGTTGCCCGATTTTACCCACAGTGAAGTTGACATATAATTTGGATTTGTATTGTATGGGTTTCCACCTGCTGTAAGTCGTGGCATAGTCGCAGTTCCTGCAGTTTCGGGAGTCCACCGGTTAATCACAGTTTCATACGCCTGACCATACGCCTGACCATTTGATTGGAATCCCGCCATTAAAACAGGATCATTTAAATACAAATCCCGATTATAGGCACCTTGAATTAAGACCGAAAAGTCGAATCCACAATATTCAAATCCCAGATTAAGTCCGAAATAACTTAGAGGTTTATCACCACCAATCATTCTTTGGTCATATTGATTAATAACACCATCGCCATTCAAATCTTTATATTTAACATCTCCGGGACGAATGGTATACCCTTTCACTACCGGGGAAGATTCAATCTCTTGTTGAGAAGTAAAGAATCCATCTGATACAAGCCCGAAAATTGCTGATAACGGTTTTCCGGTGTGTCTGTTATAATCTTCTGATTCTGCTACAAACTGTTCATCCATAAACTGTAACTGTGTTTTTTCCTGACTCCAGTTTGCGGTAAGAAAATAATTGAACTTACCTACATGATTCTGATAGGTAGCTGAAAGCTCAAAACCTTGTACTGAGTATTTCCCAATATTTTCTATTGGATACGAGATTCCTATGAGTTCAATGCTTTTACCTCTTGACTGAAGTACATCAAAGTAATTGTCATAATAATAATCTCCGTTTAAAAGAAGTCGTTTATTGAACAATTCTATATCTGTTCCAATATTCGTTTTATGTGCTTTTTCCCAGGTAAGATTTGCATTTGCCAACGGGTTGTTTTCAAGAACCGCAAGTTGGAATCCTCCTCTGGAATAACCCTGAGGATAGCTGTATTCAGAAACTGTGTTCCCACTAAATGATTGTCTCCACGTATAATAACCTGAATTTTCAACTCCATTACCCGTTTTTCCATATACGCCACGGAATTTTAATAAATCGAGCCATTCAATATCTGCCAGAAGAGCTTCATTACTTGCAATCCAGCCAAGACCAAATGCATAGAATGTACCCCATCTTTTGTCGGGAGCATACCCGTTATAATAACTACGACTTATTGCTGCTTCTGCAAAGTATTTTTCTGCATAATTATATTTGCCTTGTGCATTTAAATTATCTGTTTTAACCGGTAAATTATAATTTGTCAAAATTTGAGTTGCATCGGTGAATACACTGGCCGAAATTTGATGTAATTTAATTTTCGTATTATAATCTACCCCAAACTGTCCGTACATATATTGATAATTGGATACGGGGATGAATCTATTCGATTGACTTACAGTTGATCCATATGGGTCGTAAGTTGGAGCATTGCCATCCTCACCCGGTAAATATTTATATGTAACACTTTGTTTTGAGCGTGATATCGCTGAACGACTTTGAGAAGAGACACTTCCAACAGCTTTAGCGGAAAGTCCTTTCACCCATTTTTTAAAATCGTAATTTAAATCAACTTTGACTACACCATCACGGGCATTATCGGTAGCATAACCCGAATTTATTGTCTGAGACCATAGGTTATTTGAATAAGAGGTATTACCCCCATAAGATGCATTTGGATTATTTATCGGATAAGCACCATTAGGGGTTGTATAAATCCCATTCAGGATATTGCTACTAAGAGCACCAGGTTGATTTCCATCTTCAATACGCCCAATAACAGAAACTCCAACTTTAAATTCATCGGATACATTAACATTTAACTTGGATGTAATTAAATAGCGCTCATATTTTGAATTCGTATTAAAATTAGTTGTGGATATAGTCCGGTAAAAGCCATCTTCGCCCATATATTCCAGATTGACGAAATATTGTGCAATTTTTCCTCCTCCTGAGACATTTAAATTATAAGATTGAATTGCAGCCTTATTTTGCAAAACCTGATCATACCAATTGATATTCGGATTGGTAAAAGGATTTGTTCCTTTTTTGAATGCATTATAATCAGTATAACTATAAGCGGGTGTTTTTCCATCATTCTGAAGCGCCTCATTCAAAAGATATGCATATTGATCAGCCGACAGAGGTTTGGGCATATTGACCGGTTGCTGAAAACCATATTTTCCGGTAAAAGAAAATTGTGTAGCTCCAATAGCTGGTTTTTTTGTAGTAATCACCAAAACTCCCCGGGAACTTCTCATACCAAGCATTATGGATGACAATGCATCTTTTTGAATAGAAACAGATTCTATTGCTTCAGGATCAATTGAAAAAAAATCGCGTTGCACCCCGTCAACCATAACTACAGGATTATTGTGTCTTGCAACTAAATTAAATTGTGAATTGTCACTATAGTTCCCTGCTCCAAAAACAGGAACCACTCCGCCTAAATCTGCATTGGCACTTGCTGTAGTATAATGAGCCTTTGATCCGGCATATTGTTCCGTGTAAAGACCGGAAAACCGTCCGGCAAATGCCGGAATAATCGTATTCGCTAAAGTTGTTGCCAATTGATTGGTATAAATTGTTGATGCTGATCCCAAAAAGCTTTCTTTATCAACAGTTCCATAAGGTCGGTCAATGATATTGATGTTCTTAAGGTATGCCTCAACCATAACTATTGTTGTATCGTTGTGTAGAATGCCCTTATTTTTGAGATTAACCTCCTTGTATAAATAATTTGGATGGGAAAGAGCGATGACATCGTTATCTTTTTCCAATATTTTTACATTTGGAATTTGATTTCCATATTGATCTACTATTCTTCCTGAAAATTTTGGAGAGTTATTATCAGGTTCCACTGCAAAGGTAAAAGCCGGAGTAAAAAAAATCCAGAGAAAAACTAATGAGAAATAGGCAGATTTTATTTTTATAAATCTTACATTATTCATATATTTAAATTTAAGTTTAACTTTAACTTATGAATTGATCATATCAATAGCTATTTACAAATACATGGGGTGATAAACAAAGATACAGTTCCATCAGTAGCCACTTCTTTTACTGCTTTTGAGCCATCTTTGTTTGTGAAGTAATACTCAATCCTTGAAATAGATTCATCCTGTGGTATCTTAAAATAATCACCCAACCACAAAGTCAAACTGAATGTCTTTCCATTATGACTATCTTTTATCATTTTAGATTTCTCACTTCGATCCACTACTTCATATGCATTTCCGGTATTAGTATATGCTGTAGCACACATATAAACTTCTTCTTCTCCATCCAATGCATTCGGTGCTATACCTCCCTGAAACTTAATGGTTGCAATATCATCTTTCGTCACATTAGATGGTTGGAACATGTTGAAATGTGATTCACAAAAATCCATTATAATTCCTTCACCATTAATCACCTGAAAACAATCGGTATATAAAACCTTATAATGATCTGCATTTCCGCTAAATCCGTCGTCTGTATGATTTACAAAGAACCCCAATTTTACATTCATATTTTCAGGTCCTGTTTTAGTTTCTATTTTTACATCTGCAGTAAAATTTTCACGTACAGTTACCGATTCCATGTCATCGCTCCAGTAAACCAACCACTCCATATCATCAAGGACATTAGGACCGAAGCCAAACCTTTCTCTAAGAGCGGCCTCCCATGTTAATCCTGCTGCATTTTTTGGCAGCGTTCCTGAAGGAATCAATGACATTGTCCTTATGGATCCGGTGTATAAACTGGAGGTGTAAGTGACTTTCGTGTTTGCCGCTGCTTTCCAGATTTTAGGTACGAGAAAAGCAACAACAAGTCTATCATCGTTTACAGCTGCAAGAGGTTCCAAACGAACTTTCATCGTAAATGTCGCTTTTTCTCCCGCCGTTGCAGTTGGCTCATATACTATAGAATCCAAAAAAACACAAGAAAAAAATATGAATAGAGAGACAAATGTTATTGGAATGGCAATTTTCCAGATTCTGTTCTTTTTTAAATTATGATTCATTCGATACATTTTTTATTAGTTTGAAACTTCTTCTAACACATAAGTGTAGATATTACTCTGGCATCCCGGGCTAAAGGATAAGCTAATCTGACGTTTACCATTAACGATTGGATAATTAAATCCTGAGATCATTGTATCTACGGATCCATTTTCTTTAAATACGAGGTTAAAAGGGTAATGTGGATCATCCAACGACCAGGTTCCATCTGATTTTACCAGAAACGGTAGATAATTTTCTATTTTGTAGGTTTTATCGCTATTAAAGCTTAATTTGAATTTCGAGAAATCAAATTGAGCAGTAATATCAGTTCCATTTCTTGATGCCTTGATAATTCTCCAGGTTCCGTTTATCTCCTTAACCGATTCTTTAAATTCGGTGGGGTAACTATCTGAAAATTTAGTACACGAACTAAATACAAGGAATAGCATTAAAAATAGAGCTGATATCCTCATTTTATTGTTGAATTTCATGTTGGAAATTATTATATACGTTAATAGTAGGGATTTTGAATCAGACTTGGCGATTTGGATACCTCCTTATTAGGAATAGGCCAGAAATACATTGCTTTTCGAAATATATGTTGTCGTACATTGAAACGTGTATATGTTTTTTGTGTTCCGACTTTACGTACTTCCATTCCTGTCATTGTTTTATTATCAGTATCTTCTGCAATCATCCAACGCCTGACATCCCAAAAACGAAATCCTTCTATGGCAAATTCAATTCGTCTTTCGTCCCGTATCACTGTTCTCATCTCCTCTTGATTCATATTCGCCTTAAGGCCAAAAAGGTTATCAATCCCTGGCTGAATACCTGCCCTTGCACGGATACTGGTCAGAGCATCATAAATTTCCTGAGAAGGACCTGTATATTCATTTGTAGCTTCTGCATAATTTAACAGGACTTCTGCATAACGCAATAAAGGTCGGCATTGTGTAGGTGCTGCAACCCAGTTAGCTGCTGTTAAGCGGTGTATCATTTTACGTATATAGTATCCGGTTGGTGTTCCAGTATGTACCGCATCCTGATCATAAGGAGTGCGGTCTTCATTAAGGTACGTATTCACCGGGACATCGGATGTAGCTCCATTTTGCATTGGTGTTTGATCAATGACTATTGTGTTATAGAACCTTGGATCTCTGTTTACAAAAGGACTTGCTGCTTGCGTGGGATTATTCCAATCAAATTTTGACCCATCATTCATTGGATAGGCGTCAACTAAGTCCTGATAGGGATATCCACCTGCTCCACTTCCGCTACGTGAAGGTGGACAGAATAATTGTTGAACTCTAAGCGATTTTTTCGCTTGAAATTCAAATATGGTTCCCCTTGTTGATCCTTCACTCGCCCAATCGGAAGCCACAAATATTCTATAATAAGCACGTCCGGGTTCTTCACTATTATCTACATATAAGGAATACACACCCATTTTAATTACATCTTGTGCGGCTTCCATAGCCAGCCTCCATCTTTCACGATCATAGGTGGGATAACCCAGAAGTTCTTTCGGAAAACCTCCCGGTGCAAAATCACTTCCATTATAAAGCTTACTTGCAGCAAACAACAATATTCGTGCTTTCAATGCCTTACAGGCTCCTGCCCCAATTCTTCCATATTCACGACCTGCTGGTTTTACAACCAAATCACGAGCTGCCAGATCACATTCAGAAGTTATATAATTTACACATTCCTCAAATGTATTTCTGATCGGTTTAATATCATTATAATTTTGATAAACTGTATCTCCAATCAATGGAATACCTCCGTAATGTTTTACCATTATGGAATAATACCAGGCCCTTAAAAAACGAGCCTCTGCTTTAAATTTTGTCTTCTTTGCTACAGATAGTGGAGAACGATCTACATTTTTAAGAAAAATATTGACACGTCTAATATCCTGATATGGAATTTCCCATGCATCAGTAGATATTACCACAGGATTTATAGTGCCGGTAGCAAACAAAACATCAGAGGTTATAGTAGAAGATGATCTAAATTCAACTTCATCACAAGCGCCTTGCATACCGCCAAACATAGTATAAATATTACTGAACCTTCCAGGATCAGTATCAAAACCCACATCCCTATAAATTTCAGTCAAAAATCCGACGGTGTAAGTACTATCAGAAAATACCACATCGATATTGAGGTCTGTTGTTGCTGTTTCGTCAAGAAACCCTTTATCCTGGCATGACATGCAAAACACAATAACGATAAATAACGATAAAAAATACGAAATTGATTTCATTGGTATACTAGATTATTAGATAATGTTAAATCAGAAATAAAAACTTTCTGATTTATCGTTTCGTTTTATTATTCTCTTCAAAATTGCACTCACATTAATTCATAATTTTACTTCTTATCGATACTTACATTTAAAAAAAGAACTATGCAATTAATTTAATTGGTTAGTATCAGTTGATTTATCGCTTTATTTTTAATATACACGCATAAATTTTTAACAAGTTAATCAATTTTTATAATTGATATTTTTCTCATTAATGGCTTGTTTATTTTGTAAATCATAGAAAATATCAAATCCATTTCTTTTTGCCATGTTTCTCTTATTTCCGGCGACATTGCTTTTGTATACAAGTCACGTCTTGCCTTGACCCATCCGTTACTTAAGTTTTTATCCAATAAGTTAATTGATTCCCTGTTATTAGCGAACAACAACCCTTTATTATAAAAAAGTGTATATTGAACCCACATAAACTCTCTAAAACGACGTTCAATCTCTAATCGTTCTTCATTCAGAAACATGACTTTTAAAGCTTGCTGGTACTGAGGAGTATTGCTGAGCGAAGCCATATTAATCCCTTTTGCAAATGCATCGCCCGTCCATGTACCAATTTCTTCGTTGTCAATAATAAGACGATAAGAACCCGAAATACCGCTAATACGAAGTGTTTCTTTGTTCATTTCTTCCATAAAGGGAACTACTTCGATTGCTTTAGCTTGCGCATTTTTGTAATTCCAGCCTCTGACAATGGTATCCAACGGATAAGGTAAAGACTTTGCCAGATAATTGAAACTAATGCCCGTAGGATTTCTCTTCAGGTTCGAAACAGTACAGTTCGATGTTGTTGTAATTCCGGGTTTTGAACCGTCAATATCAATCGTGGCAACTTCTTTTCCTGAAAAGCCTTGTGCTTTAAGAAATAAATATGCCATCACCATGTGTCCGGCATTATCGGGATGAATCCTGTCACCTCCGAATAAAGTAAACGAAGGATTCTTTTTTTGAATTGGTTTATTAATTTCCGTTATGGGCGTGTTGAGGTCGAGAAACTCCCACCCGTTTTCAACAGTGCTTTTTCGTTGAAAGTCCACGATCCGTAACATGGCTTTATTTTTGTCCTTAAAAGGAATATTATTTTCAATTATGGCTGTTTCGTCATAAGGAGAACTTCCCATTAGTACAATTTTCGTTTTAGTCAGCTTTTTATATCTGTCTTCAATCTTCTTGTACCAATCAAAAGACTCACTCACCTTTTTATCGGCATATTCTTTAGCTCCCGGTTGGTTATACTCAAAATATCCGGTATCGTTCATGCCGAAAGTAGTAACCAATACTGTTGGTTTTTGACTGAATACATCGCCGTCCAAACGTTTGAACATTTCTTCCGCCCGATCACCTCCTACTCCTGCTCCCAGCACTGTCAGGGGCATATCTGGAAAACGGGTCATGTAATACAACCAAATGTATGAATGGTAATAACCAGCTTCAGTAATACTATTACCCAGAAATACGACTCTGTCGTTTTTTTTGAATTGAGATATTTGTTGAGCAAATAAGTGAGTGCTTAAAAAAAACAGAGCAACTAAAATAGAAATTCTTATTTTCATATTATAATTTAATAAAATATTGGTTTTGTCATTATTTAAAAATCTTTATTCTCTCATCACTACATTTCAGGATATAAAAACCATGAGGGAATGTAGAAGTATCAATCAAATTCATTCCGGTATTTACTTTTTGATTCAATATTATACGACCGGAAAAATCCAAAAAAGCAATTTGATTTTCACTGGTAGTATCCACTTTAATATAATCGGAAAACGGATTTGGATAAACTCCTGTCATTTGTTTATTTACTTGTGGTGTGGATGTTACCATTAACGATATCACCAAATTATAGTTTCCATTTCCAATTTCAACTGTTTTACTGTTTTCAACGGGTATTGATTCCCCATTCATACTGTAGCTTTGTGCATTTGCCGGTAGTACAATTGTTGCTGTAATTCCAACCGGCAACGAGATATTTAAATTTAATTCTTGCGATGGAATTAGTTTCCAGTCTAAAGAAATAGTTCCATATGGGGTTTCTTTCGTTGTTTTGGCCCATGTTACACCATTAGGTATTTGAGGTTCAATAAATATATGTTTGTAACCCGGATTATTTTCATCAGGACGTATTCCACCTACAGCCTGATAAAACCATGAACCGATGCCATTGTAGCAATTATGTATATGGCTTCGGTCACCGTTCCACGATTCCCATGTAGTTGTTGCTCCATTATCTATCATATTTAAGTATCCAGGATAATCACGTTTTTTCAACATGGTATAAATGAAGTCAGTTGCTTTGTTTTGAATTGCCCATTCAGTAAGAATTGGTACTCCAACAAGCCCGACACTGATATGTCCGGTATTTATTTTAGTTGTCACATCCAGCAATTTGCTTTTTACCACCTCGTACAGATTGGACGGAGTGACTCCAGCCAACATCGGATATAAAAGGTCAAGTTGCGAAGAGTTACCATAAGTTTTGCTTGTCGGGCGATAGTAGGTTGTATGTATTAATTGATTAAGAGTTTCCTTATGCTTCCGGAAATCTACCACATCATCCGGTTTACCCAAAACACCTGCAATTTTTTCCATTGTTGCGAAGCATTGGCTTATAAAACAGTTATTGACTAAATCATCTGTAGATCCACCTCCGTTTGGAGCCAGCCAATCTCCCAAATACCACATTCGGTAGTCCGTATTCGGCCATGCTTTCAACAAACCATTGATGGTATATTGCTCTACATAACCCAGCCATTGTTTCATCTGCGGATAATAGCTTTTTATCAATCGATCGTCGTTGTAGTTGACGTAAGTACGCCAGGGAGCCATTATAATGAATCCGCTCCAGTAAGGCCCGCCACCACCTCCACCCGGATTTGGTGCAACGTATGGAAGACTTCCACCATCACGCATTGCATCTCCCCAAGCCGTTAACCAGTTATTGAATAATGGAGAAACATCGTACATCGTTTGTAAAGTCATAGTTGAAGAATTTCCATCTCCTCCATAGCCTGTCCGTTCAATATGAGGACAATCGACCATATAACCTCCAAAGGTCAGGCATCGCATGGTATATTGTATCATAGTATGAATTGCATTCAAATCAGGGTCGGAACATTCGAATGTAGAAGCTGAACGAAAATTGGTATGAATCAGGTAAGCCTTTATCCCTGCTATATCGGGTATTGCTTTCATCGTAATTTTCACATACCTGAAACCATGGTAGTTGAATTTATTACAGAACACTTCATTTTCTTTTCCGGAGGCTATATACGTATCTTTTTGTCCCAGATCTTCTAAAACCCCTTGTTTGTCAATGAAATCATAATACTCAAGTATAATAGTCTGATTCGCCTGTAATTTAGGCATTTTCATTTCAAACCAACCAACTACCGATTTACCCATATCCACCAACCAAACATTGCTGCTTAATTTTGTCATCTCTCGAGGTGTAATTATCTCTTGAATTTTATTTGTCTCGGTCATTTGCGGAGATATGACAACATTCGGAATATCAACTTCAATAACAGGCGTCCAACTCAATTGGTCAAGTGTTTCTGATTTTAAATCATATGGAAGTAGTTTTGCATCAACCCGTTCACCTCCAAAATTATTGGCCTGCCATGTGCCTGTATCATTATATCCCGATTCCCGAGCTTCCCAGGTTTTATCTGTTGAAACCAATGTTTCCCAATTTCCATTCTTTAACTGGTCTAATTCAGCATTCACCAGAGCCCCGTCAGGTGTTGGATTAATTGGTGACATATCGTACGCAGTTTTCTTATACCATCCTGTACCTAACCAGAATACAAGTTCATTTTCGCCCTGTCGCAAGTAGGAAGTCACATCATAAGTAACACTTAAAGTTCTTTTATTCAATTGTGAAACCGCCGGTGGCAATACAACATCGCTAACTTTTGTTCCATTCAGGTAAACTTCATGAAAGCCTAATGAATTTACATGTAAAAATGCTGTTGTTTTCCCTTCTACCTGGAACTTATTCCGTAAAAGTGGCGTTTTTGTATTTCCGGCACTTGCAGGCAATCCGATGAACTTACCTTTCCATTCATCTTTACTAAGAATTCCAACGCCAAACCGAGCAATATCACTCCATGCAGATACTTCATCTTTTTCATTCCAGATACGTACACGCCAATAACATAACGAACGTGAGGATAAGGCTTTCCCCGAGTATGGTATCATTACTGACGAAGGGGATTCGAATTTGCCGGTATTCCACAAATCAGCATTACCGGTTATAAATGCCACACTATCACTGGCAACCTGAATCTCATAAAACTGTTGTTTCATGTTTCCACCATCATAGAGAATTTTCCAGCTTAAATGTGGGGTAGTATTGTCTATCGCATTAGGATTGAAAAGATTCTCGCATTTGAGTTCTGTTACAGTAGGAACAGATTGCGAATAGCTGTTTAAACTCAACAATGACAAAGTAATAACTGAGAGACTATACCAAAATATGTTTTTTTTATTCATTCAATTTTTCATTTTGCCTGACAACCTTAAGTTCAATTTCCCAATTATAAAACAGAGTTATGAGACTATAAAACAAAGGGCCGTTCT
>Ga0302215_10002381_pt1 | contig 12925 bp, 7 predicted proteins | sample II_Fen_N3_1_FD_194580 | JGI IMG/M metagenome (GOLD analysis project Ga0302215, IMG submission 194580) | Peat permafrost microbial communities from Stordalen Mire near Abisko, Sweden - II_Fen_N3_1 | ecosystem: Environmental > Terrestrial > Soil > Wetlands > Permafrost | place: Sweden: Abisko... | reverse complement strand
AACATCGAAAAAATAAATTAAAACTTAAAGATATGAAAAGCGGAATCCATCCAGAAAATTATCGTCCGGTAGCATTTAAAGATATGTCGAACGGTGACACCTTTATTTCTCGTTCAACCGTAAACACAAAGGAAACTATTGATATTGATGGTGTAACTTACCCAGTAATAAAAATGGAAATTTCAAGTTCATCACATCCTTTTTACACAGGTAAATCTAATTTAGTGGATACTGCAGGACGTGTTGATAAGTTTATGACCCGTTATGCAAAACGCGGAGAAAAGAAATAAGGAACTTAATACCCATAAAAAAAGCCCCATGCAAATTGCAAGGGGCTTTTTTTATGGCTGACGCTGCCATGTTCGTCCTTTTAAACCATATGAAATGGATTTATCCAACACATACGGTGCAATCGTTTTTCGGTCTTCCACACTGATAAAATCGAGAGTATTATTTTTTGCAACCAGTGTTTGATTTTTATCATCAAAGGTATAAGAGATAAAACTTATTCCCATCAGGCTTTTCACCCATTGAATGTCTATTTTTCCGGAAGGAATAGCAGTCAGATCAACCCATTCAATTGCTTTTGGCATACTGAATTGCACCGGGATCAAATTCCATGCTGTATCATAAAACTCAATAGTCGACATACAAACAGGGGCGCAAATGGTTCTGATTATTCCTAAAATATCTGTACTATCTTCGGTATGAAGAATTTTCATTTCGAATTTTGAGTTTTTCGTGTTCTTTACTACAATATGTTGATTGATCGTATCTAACTCCAACAGATAGGCCTTATGATCAAACCGGTTTGAAATGCTGTCTCCCTGTCCTGCTTTATGATACTCAAGTAATTCATGCCTGTTTTGTTTTGACAGGGTTGGATTTAAGAAATCAGGCATATTTACATACCACTTTTCAATGGTTTGTGACATGACAGCCTGACTGAATATTACATAGCATACCAGGAGTATTCTATTTTTGCGGTGATGGTTTTTCTTCATGCTGGGTTTTGTTTTTTGTACCGGTTAATAATCGCCAATAGTATCCAAAAAGATCTTTTACACTTAAAAAATCTTCTTTATAAATAAAACCTACCCCTTGCGTTTGCGTAGCAGTGCGCAGTTGATACCGGTCGACAGTGTGATTATAAGCTTTAAATCTTAGTTTACCTGATTCCGTTAGTAAATACTGAAAATCAACATCACTGATAAACCTGTTAGTATTGGTAGTGAGAATATCATTACGGTATCCGATATTGCCATTAACAATCCACCGGTTGTTTGGCTGATACAATATCTGAGCCTGATAATCACTGCTCAATTGATCCGTTTGGCGATAATCAAATCCAATGGACAGGTTATTGCTTTTAGACATCTGCGAAATCCAGTTATTAAGCTGTGCGCTCAACGTAGACGTAGCGAACGACAGCGCTTCATTGGTTCCCAGGTTGGAAGTTGATGCAGTACGCATATAGTCAGGAGTATAAAATCTGTTGAACACCAATAGATACAGGATTTGGCGATTCATCATTTCATCGGTATTGATCGTATTTCTGACCAGCTGTTTTACACCTTCATCACTTTGAGGTAAATCAATATCAAAAACAATATTCGGTTTCAATAAATTGTCTGTCAGCTTCAAAACACAATTAACGGGTATACTGGTACGCATGCTTCCAAGTTGACTTTGGTCGATTAAATCCTTTAGTGATGCAGTAAGTGGGTACAATGCCCGGATATTTACCTGAGCTGTTCGTGGGTTGCCTGTCCAGGACAACGTGCTGCCCTGATCAATTTTGAACTCCTTACGAATCAGATTCTGAAGTGTAAACAGATAATAGCCTTTATTAATGGTGTAGGTGCCATAAAGTTTCAGGTCAGTGAAGGTATCAAACTCCACCCTTAAATTGCCGTTTCCCGTTCCGGAAATCATGTCCCCACCTTTGGGATCAACTATAAGTTCCATTTGGGCATTGGGAGTTACCTCTATTTGCAGGTTAACCTTCACATTCATATTCGACCCGCTTGTTTTACGGGGTGATACAGAATCCCTGAGATTAAAATTCCGTTTGTTTACAAAATTAATAAAACTATTATTCGATGCTTTTGAGTTTCCTCCCATTTGAATATAACATTTCGTCTGAGGACCTGAAATCGCATTCACCCATATATTTGCGACTTTATCATCCCCGTAAATATGTACTGAGCCATTGGCATAGGCTTTTCCGAAAAAATAATCATTGTCCTTTGCCTGTGTATTGAGGGCAAGAATGTTCTCGCCTGCCATAGTAGCATCAAATTTCATATGCTGAAAGTATCCGTTATGTGTCAGGACTGCATTCATTGAAGCCGGATTTCTTTCCTGATCATACATTTTTATTTTTCTGAATTCGATGGTCTTTTGAGTCAGATGAACCGAATCGTTCAGGTAATAACTTGTATTAAGCATCTTCACAGAGGCTTGCCCTTTATTTAAATATACATCCCCTTCAAAAGTGATTCCATGTTTTAACGGACCGAACATTCGTACATTCCCGTTTATATATCCGTTTACATTCTGAACAACACTTTCCAGGTACGGGGTTAGAAATTCAATGCTAAAATTACGTGCATTAAAATACACATTAAGAGTATCGTTTTTCGGTGTATATATTCCGTTTGCAACTAATACTGTATCGTTTTTAGCATTCAAAAACGAACCATGTGCCAGAAGTTGTGTGTTCACTTTATCCCAATTGGAAGAAATGTGTCCATTACCAATCCATTTATGATTCAACTGTAAATCTTTCACAGCAATGTTGGCCTCAAAAATTGGCTGGTGCAACACACTAAGCAATGTAGCCTTACCGGTTACAATACCTCCGATACTGATCCCTTTCAACTTTAACAGCCCCATAATAAAATCCAAATCAAGATCATTCATTCCCAGATTCAAACTATCGCTTTGTTTTTTGGATAATACACCGTTAACGTGAATAAACTGACTATGATTATCAAACATGAAATTATGAATCTGAATGGTGCTATCCGGTTTAAAGTCAACTTTACAGGGATGAACTGTCCAGGTTGAATCGGAAATAATAACCTGTGATGGGAATAAAGACAACTGTGCCGATGTCTTCCCATTCTCCGATTTGAATTTGGTAACTGCATTTATTTCTCCGGCATTCGTAATTTGCCGTGTATTTTGCCAGCCCAACTGGGTTACAATCGAATCTTTTGCTGCTGAAGCTTTCAGGAAAACATTCTGCAATCCTTCTTTTTCCTGAAGCTGACCTCTGAAGGTTAACTGGATTTGTTTGTTTGAATTATTAAAGTGAAAAGTCAGATTATCGAGCTCCTGCTTATTCGATTTAAAGGTTGGTATGTTAGCTGAAATATCCAGCGTATTTGTTTTTTCATCGATAAACCCTTTAATGCCCGAGACTCCTTCAACTGTATACGGCAATTCCAGAACCTCAGATATTTTGCTTGTATTTTCGATTCGCAGATCCATATCGATGTGATTCGAAAATTTATCTGTTGTTTTGTTAGCTGATAAATTGGCAAGTGAGGGTAAGTATTTCTGCACAATCTTATCAACAGTCTGTCCCACTGTACTGTACCTGAAATTACCACTAAATGTCCCGTTAATATAATCGGAGATAATGTTGAAATGTGTCGATTCGGCTTCTATACGCGAAACCAGTTGGATATTATCGATCGACAGAGTTTTGTTTTTATTTGTAAATTGAATGCTGTCAAAGCGTATAAACCCGTTGATATTGTCGGGTGAGTTACCAATAATATTTGTGTTTCCATTAAATGAAAGAATAGCTCCCGGATAATTATCAATCAGTTTAAGGGCATTCAAATTTACTTTCAACACCCTTATGCCAAAATCATAAACCGGTAATTTTTGAGTCAGATCAATTTTACCGATAAAATGAGCATCCAGGTTTTGATCTTTCAAATCAACTGTACCATCATATCCTTTCCCATCGTATTTTCCGCCCAACTTTACGTCACGGTACGAGTAATTCTTAAACTGGAATTCTGAGACTGTACCCTGAACTGTACCTTGAAATTTTGAATTTTCCTTTTTGGTTCCAATGGTATTTAAATTGAATGACACCTGACCAAGTAGCTTGTTACCCAATAGTTTTCCCAATTGAAGGTTTTGGGTTTTAATCGTACCATTATAGATAAGATCATGTAACCTGTTTTCAAATTTGAGTGATATATCCGAAGACACGCTACCTACATTTGTATTCAGATTTCCAAATACAACCAGGTTATTCAAAAACCCTGAAATATTTCCTTTGTAACGGATCAATCCCAGTTGATTGATCTCTCTAGGAAGCACAAATGGCTTGTTTGACATTTCAGAGATAAAATCCTGAACATCCGATTTTTCAAAATGCAGGTCGTTTATTTGTCCGTATAAAAACAATTCCCTTGAATCGGGTAGACCATTAACATCCAGGTCGGCATTCAACAGAAAAGATTTTCCGTATTTAATCTGAATCTTTTGAAAATGAAGGCTTGAAAGTCGTCCGGCGATCAATCCTCTCACCGACACAACTCCCCTGACGTTTTTAAACTCGGGTACAAATGCCTTCAGATCGGACAATGCAATGTAAGAAGAACTGATAGGAGCATTTAATCTCACCTTCTCAAAAAAATGTTTTAAATCAGCCAGGCTGTCATATTTAAGGTGCATTTTATCCAAATGCAACCTTGAATTAGGCATTATAACTTCGAAGGTTGGTATGTTAACCCCTTTTTTAGAGCCCAGTATCTGTGTCTTTAAATTGGTTAATACCAACCCGGTCTGTTCAACGGCACTTAAACTTAATATTCTGGCACTCAGAGTGTCTTTATTCAATATATTAATTGAAATATTCGTATTAATCTTAGTAAACCGTAGTTTATTACCATTAAATTCACCTTTAGTGAGTTGCTTAAATTGTTTTAAATTTGTAAAACTGAAAGAGGAATTTTTTAGTTTAAATTGCTTTATACGATATTCAATTTGCGTTGTATCCTTTGAGGCAGGCTGTTTAAAAGCTTTTAAAACAAAATCGAGGTTTGAGTGTCCTGATTTATCAATAACCAGATTCCCGTAAAAACGGTCAACATTCACAGAATAAATGATAATTTTCCCATGCAGGAATTCCCAGAAATCAAAGTTCAAATCAAGCTTGCCAACATTTAAAAGTGTGTCTTTTTGCTGATCTTCCACATATAACCGTTGAATGGAAATTGAGTTAAAAAGGGAGTATTCTATTTTACCAACCGTTACCTTCGAATGAAGTTTTTGTGAAAGTTCAAATACGATTGTATCAGAAATAAATCTTTGAATCCTGTTGGTTTGAAGCAACATAAAAAACAGCACGAGAAATAAAATTATCCCGTCAACACTATATCCTAATATATTACCTCTTTTTTTTATACCTTTGATCTTTATTACGCAAAAGTAAAGAATTAATTATGAAATCTGCAAGAAAACTCTGATAAGAATTCACATTTCAGGAAAAAAGCATACCGCTTTACCCGAATTCGAGTGAGGAACATAAATTAATGTAAATAGTACATTTTAATGTTATTTCGAAGTGTATTTGACAAAATTAATAAAACAGATTCTAATCATCTTTTTTGTCCTTTACTTAAACCATTTTTTAGAATTAACTATCAATTTAAAATAATGAATCCAACAATCATATTAGGCATAGAATCATCCTGCGATGATACTTCCGCCTCAGTCATCCGCGATGGAATCTTGCTCTCTAATGTTATTGCCGGCCAGGCTGTTCATGCCAGCTACGGCGGGGTAGTCCCCGAACTTGCTTCACGGGCACATCAACTCAACATAATCCCGGTAGTGCATGAAGCCCTGAAACGTGCCGGAATTGACAAAAACGAACTTAGTGCCATTGCCTTTACCCGCGGTCCCGGACTGCTGGGCTCGCTGTTAGTGGGAACCTCTTTTGCAAAAGGATTATCACAGTCACTGGACATTCCACTTATCGATGTGAATCACTTACAGGCACACGTTCTGGCTCATTTTATCAGCGAAGGAAAACCTGATGAACACCATCCTGAATTTCCATTTTTATGCTTGCTTGTTTCAGGCGGTAATTCACAAATTGTACTTGTCAAAGAGTACAACAACATGGAGGTTATCGGTCAGACAATCGACGATGCTGCCGGTGAGGCATTTGATAAATGTGCCAAAGTAATGGGATTACCCTATCCGGGAGGTCCGCATATCGACAGGTTGGCAAAAGAAGGCAACCCGTCTGCATTCATATTTAATAAGCCACAAATCCCGGGATACAATTACAGCTTCAGCGGACTTAAAACTTCGTTTCTCTATTTACTAAGGGACAAGGTCAGGGAGAATCCCACCTTTATAGAAGAAAATATAAACGACCTGTGTGCATCTATTCAGGCCACTGTGGTTGATATCTTAATGAATAAACTTCGAAAAGCTGCCAAAGAGTTGAACATTCATCAGGTGGCTGTAGCAGGTGGCGTTTCTGCCAATTCAGCACTTCGCAAGTCCTTTCTTGACCATGGATTGAAATTCGGCTGGGAAGTATTCATTCCACCTTTTGCATTTACCACCGATAATGCCGCTATGATTGCCATAACAGGTAATTTCAAGTATCAACATGCCGATTTTTGTTCCATCGATCAGGTTCCTTTTGCACGTGTTTCAAATCAATTTTGAACGAAATTAAACAAAAATAACCTAAAAATGTTATACAATTAAATTCAATCAACTTGTATCCTCTATATCAAAGGATAAACCGAAATTTCCCTAAAATTGATTCAATTTTCATGTGCTTATTAATTTCCGGCATAACCTGTTACAAAAACAAAAATTAGTACTGTTTCTTTTCACAGAGTTACAAAAAATTACACAGAAATGGTTAATTTTGAAAATCTGGAAAAGAATATAATTCTTTTGACGCCGGGTAACTGATATGGTTTAATTATAATAAAAGAAAAGATTAAAATTTGATTGTTCATTTGCCTAAATAAAAAAATTGATTTGTACTAAATGAATACACCCTCATTCAACTTTCAGGCAAAACTTGAACCGATCAAAGGAGTTGTCATTTTTTTCATTGTACTATTGGCGGCTAATCTTTTCTGGAAATTCAGCATATCGGGAGATGAATCAAATTCGATATATTCCATGGTTACATGCTGGGGAATCAATGTATCCGCCCCCTTTACATGGATGGCACATCATGTAGCCAAAATGTCAACCTCCCTGTTACATTTCTTTGGTTATAAAGTAATTCTTGAACCCTCCAATATTCTCAGGCATTCAAATGGGAATTCTGTATTGATCATCTGGGCATGTACCGGAATTAAACAATCTTTTATTTGTTTTTGTATCATAGCTTTTTCTCGTGGACCCTGGCTCAAAAAACTCTGGTTTATCCCTTTTAGCCTGTTGATTGTTTATATGTTTAATATTTTTAGAATCTCCTTTATTGCTGCCAGCATAGCAAATCATCCCAACTGGTTTAATTTCCTGCATGCGTATGTTTTTAAATATATCTTTTACGGTATTATATTCCTGATGTGGGTCTTATGGGAGGAAGTGTTTGTTCCAAAGAAAAAAAAGAAAGCTATTAAGGGTTAATGGTTTGAAAGGTTTGAAGTTTGAGGTTTGAAAAGTTTGAGGTTTGAAGTTTGAAGTTTGAAAAGTTTGAGGTTTGAGGTTTGAAAGTTTGAATATCAAATATCAATATGGAAAATTGATTTCACAAACATTTCTTTTGATTTTTACATATAAATGAAAGTAGTTTTGATGACCAGGTAACTTATTTTGCCACTGTAACCAAAAGGGCAGAATTCACAGGTGCACTATTAAAATTGATGCTTGCTTCCATGGCATAATGATCTGAAAGATTTGAAGATTTTTGACCTATCCTGGCGTAGAAAGTCTGAATTTTACGTTCGATATGATCAATCCATTGTTCATTACGTACCAGAATATAATCGATCACTTTCTTTTCTCCCATAGCATTACGGGCTAAATTATTGTTTATTTCATCGTAGGTAAACTTAACATCTCCACTAATCTCACCATTATTAGCCCCAAGGGTACTAAGCATGATTTTATAATTGGGCTGATCATCCATGTCAATATTAAAATCGCCACAAATCAATTGCGGAATGTTTGAATTGAAATATTGATTCAATAAATGTTCTTTTATTTCGCTGCATTGTTTCTCTCTGACCAAATGAGAATTATCAGCCTGAAGGTGCGTGGTGAGCAGTTGAAATTTTGAACCCCGGAAGTCGCCCTGAAACAGGACAGCCCCTTTTGAAGCAATAATATCAAAACCACGGCTAATACTAAACTTTATCTTATCCAGTTGCTTTAGTGGAATTTTACTGACAACCCATAATCCGCTGCTGGTTCGGAAAGGCATGTAACATTTGTTTGCCGGACCATACTGGTATGGATATTCTTTGGCTAGTCGTTTAGCCAGTATATTCCTGCATTTATTACTAAAAGCTTCCTGAAATACAATAATCTGATAATCTGAATGCTCCAGCTTATCGGCAATGACTTTAGCCCGGTCGGCATTGTGATTGAACAAACTGATATAAGGGAGCATGTAAATGTTCCAACTCAGTATTTTAAGTGAGCTTGCCCGGGAATGCTGCGTATCTTGAATTTGTACTGTTTGACTCATGGTGTTGGTGTTGACAAGGATCATAATTAATATTATCAGGCAAAGTGTTTTGAACATAAAGTTTGCTTTTGTAATGATCAGCAAACTAACAACATCTACATGTCAACCGGATTAAATTGGAATGACTTTGCAATTAAAAATTTAAAGGTTTAGATCAACAGGTAATTATTTAAAAAGCGAATATACTCAGAATGAATATTCCCTCCAATAAAAATAACGTCATTAGCATTATCTTTTAGAAAATTAACATAATAATCTGATTGGTAAAGAACCCTTTTATATCAACCTACAACCATTCGGATATTTGTATTCTTTCCTTTCACTTTCTAATGGAAATCTATATGGGGTTATTTGGAGTAGATTTGGGGCTCAGATAGATTTATCTATTTAAACCCTATACCAACCCTATACCAGCCCTATACCAGTTCTTTATAACGTGTGAACTATTGGTGAAAGAAAGAGAAACAGGAAGCAGTTCAATAAAGTATATTTATCACCAATCTAATTTATTTGCCATGAAATCTCCTTCTCCTTCTTTGTAAACATAACCACCGTTTCACCCAACGTAAATCTGACATGACAGACATTTATTTCAATTTCCTTTTTGTTGAACTGGTCGAAAAATTATTTTACATAAAAAAACCGTTTCAACTGAATGAAACGGTTTATAAGTAATTGGACGAATATATTGTCCTATTATTAATCATTGAAAAATAGGCCTTATCAAATATCTCAAATAAGGGAATAAGGTTTTTAGTCCGGGGTATTTGGTTTTCTACTAAGGGTTAATACTTTAAATATAAGTGGTTTAAAACATTAAACCTTATTTTTTATTTTAACCCTTAGTAGAAATATTAAGAAAAAACACCATCCCTTATTCCCTTATTTAAAATAAAATTATACGACATTATTAGTTTTCTATTACTTAATTTATCTTCTTATATTTGTAAAATAAAAAAAATAGTCCAAATACATATCAACATCTACTTACTGTTTATCAACTAGACTACCTACAGACTATCTACTACAGACTACCTACTAATTTCTTTCAGTATTCCTTGCTCTTTTCTCCTCTAAGTACCCGTAACCCACTCATTGCAAGCGCTTCCATTTCATCTTCACCCGGATAAACAGCCACTTTGACCATGGGACTAATCATTCGCTTAATATAATCCACAATAAACTGGCTATGGGCAATGCCACCAGTAAGAATGACTGCATCAGCTTCACCTTTGAGTACTGCCAGCATGGCTCCAATTTCCTTGCCAACATGATAGGCCATTGCTTCGAGTACCAGTAGGGCTTTCGTGTCACCTTCTTCGGCTCTTTTCTCAGCTATAAGTTCATCGTTAATACCTAAATGAGCCATTAGTCCTCCGTTGCCCACTAATAATTTACGAATTTCATCCTGAGTATAATTTCCATCAAAACAAAGATTTACCAATTGACCTGCATCCAGGGTTCCGGCACGTTCGGGGGAAAAGGGACCATATCCATCCAGCCCCTGGTTCGTATCAATTACTTTACCATACCGGTGGGCAGCAACGGATATGCCACCTCCCAGATGGGCGATAACCAGTTTCAGCTTGTCATACGATGTGCCATTTGCAGCAGCATACTTGCGTGCAATTGCCTTGTGGTTGAGCGCATGAAACATGGACCTTCTCGGAATTTCGGGTAAACCACTGATACGTGCCACATCCTCCAATTCGTCAACGACAATCGGATCGGCAATATAAGCTTTGCAGCCGGGGATATTCCCTGCAATTTCGCGGGCAATTATCCCTCCCAGGTTACTGGCGTGCTCCGCACGGTGGGGAAATTTCAAATCCGCTATCAGCTTGTCATTTACTTCATATACTCCCGATTCAAGCGGACGCACCATTCCTCCACGACCAACAACAGCCGACAAATCCGATAAATCAATACCATCATCTTTCAGTTTATCAAGCATCAGGTTCTTGCGAAATTCATACTGATCAAATAATGTTCCAAAGGGTTTCAATTCCAATCCTGAATGCCGGATAGTATGCAAACAAATTAATGTCTCATCTTCGTAAACAGCAAATTTGGTAGAGGTTGAGCCCGGATTGACAGATAATATTTTATACATCACTGATTAATTTATAATGAATCGGTAAAAAATTAAAGCTGATACAAAGATAGGTTAAGTATTGAAGATTTCAAAATCATTCTTTTACTTCATTTAGTATGCGATAGAATGATTTGGAATAATTAGTAAACAATTAAATGTCTGATAAAAAATGACTGTTTGAAACTTCATTTTAATAAATCAACCGGAGTTCAGGCAGCTATAATTAGTAATGACTTTGACGGTTAAAGTAACAGCTTTACTTTTTTGTTTTCCATCAAAAAGGAATACCTAAAGATCGAATTTCAACTTTGTATAAAAAACAGATGTAAGGAGTTTTACTATATATCGTTTCACCTATCATTCTGATTGTTTTAGTTATTTAATACGAATAATTAAAATTCCTGCGAGGATATAGTTTTTAATGGTTTTCCTAATTAAAAACAACCGGATATTCATTGAATAAAAGTTCAAAATCAATAAAAAAACCAAACCTGACCCGTATATGGGTGAAAATTTATCTTAAATCTTTGTATTATAAAGAATTATTTTGTACTTTTGCAGTGAATTAGGATACGGAGGAGGGGACAACAGTCCCCTCGTTTGTTAAAATAATAGTCTATATGATTTCAAAAGATTCTATTTATCAAGCAGTTGATCAATTTTTGTCAGCTACTGATTATTTTTTGGTTGACATAAAAGTCACCCCGGACAACCGCGTTTTGGTTGAAATTGATTCATTCGAAGGAGTGACAATTGAGTTTTGCGCTGAGTTAAACCGTCATATAGAATCGCAAATAGACCGTGAGATTGAAGATTACGAACTTGAAGTGGGGTCAGCTGGCTTGACTGAACCATTTAAAGTGTTGAAACAATACGAAAAGAACCTGGGCAATGAAGTTGAAACCCTGACCAGGGAAGGTAAAAAGTTCACCGGAGTCCTTACCGAAGTTCGTGAAAACGAATTTGTACTGGAAATTGAAAAATCAGTAAAACCTGAAGGCGCCAAACGAAAAATGATTGTCAGCGAAAACCTTACATTTCCTTATGAAGAAATTAAAACTACAAAATATTTAATTAGATTCAAATAAGCCATGAGCAAAAAAGAAACTATTAGCTTAATTGATACTTTTTCGGAGTTTAAAGAGCTAAAAAGCATCGACAGAAGTACATTAATCAGTGTAATGGAAGAGTCGTTCCGTAATGTCATTACGAAATTGTTCGGGACCGATGAAAATTACGATGTGATTATCAACCCTGACAAAGGTGATTTTGAAATTTATCGTAACCGTACTGTAGTAGCTGATGAAAACGTGGAAGATCCAAATCTTCAAATATCTCTTACCGAAGCAAAAAAAATTGATGAAGATTATGAAGTTGATGAAGAAGTAACCGACACTGTTGATTTTATGAGCTTTGGCCGAAGAGCTATCCTTACTCTACGTCAGACTTTATCGTCCAAGATTCTTGAACTGCAAAAAGATAATGTTTTCACAAAATACAGTGAAAAAATAGGCCAGATAGTAAGTGCTGAATTATATCAGATCTGGAAAAAAGAAATGTTGCTTATTGATGAAGAAGGCAACGAACTTTATTTACCAAAATCAGAACAGATTCCTACTGACTTTTACCGCAAAGGCGATACAGTTCGTGCAGTAGTAGCCATGGTTGAAAATAAAAACAACAATCCTAAAATTATACTTTCACGTATTTCACCTGTATTTCTTGAACGTTTATTCGAACTTGAAGTTCCTGAAATCCATGAAGGATTGATAACAATAAAGAAAATTGCCCGTATACCGGGCGAAAGAGCCAAAGTGGCTGTCGAATCATACGATGATCGTATTGATCCGGTAGGTGCTTGCGTTGGTGTTAAAGGTTCACGTATTCATGGTATTGTACGTGAATTGCGAAACGAAAATATTGACGTGATAAATTACACGAACAACATCAATTTATTTATTTCCCGCGCTTTGAGTCCTGCTAAAATTTCTTCCATTCGTTTGAATGAAGTTGAAAAGAAAGCTGAGATTTATCTGAAACCGGAAGAAGTTTCACAAGCTATTGGTAAAGGGGGATTAAATATCAAACTGGCAGGAATGTTGTCGGGTTATACCCTTGATGTA
>Ga0302215_10002379_pt1 | contig 12933 bp, 10 predicted proteins | sample II_Fen_N3_1_FD_194580 | JGI IMG/M metagenome (GOLD analysis project Ga0302215, IMG submission 194580) | Peat permafrost microbial communities from Stordalen Mire near Abisko, Sweden - II_Fen_N3_1 | ecosystem: Environmental > Terrestrial > Soil > Wetlands > Permafrost | place: Sweden: Abisko... | reverse complement strand
GCGTGAAAAGAAAAAAAACAGCCGGACCATACTCGTTACTAAAGATATAAACCTGCGGATGAAAGCTCTTTCACTGGGGCTGGAAGCGGAAGATTACATCAACGACAAAGTAACGGATATCAATGTTTTTGAAAAAACATACGAAACATATGAAAACATTCCACCTGAATTAATTGACAGGTTGTACACCGGTGATGGCACTGTTCCTCTGGATGACCTGGCATTTTCATCGGACATAGAGCCGCAGGATTGCTTTGTGCTGAGAAGTGTGCGATCGAGCGTGCTGGCACGTTACATACCGGAGACAGGAATGGTGAAACGCATTGAAAAAGAACGGTGTTTCGGTATTGAGCCCCGAAATGCCGAACAGACATTTGCCATGAACGTGTTGCTGGATGATAACGTGAAACTGGTTGCCTTAACAGGTAAATCGGGAACAGGAAAGACATTGCTGGCATTGGCTGCCGCCCTGCAAAAGAATGAAGCCTATAAACAAATCCTGCTGGCACGTCCCATAGTGGCATTAAGCAACAAAGACCTGGGTTTTCTGCCAGGAGATGAGCAACAAAAAATAGCTCCTTATATGCAACCGCTATTCGATAACCTGAATGTGATAAAACATAATTTTTCGTATCAGGGGAAAGAAATCCGCCTGATTGAAGAAATGCAACGGAACAACCAGTTGGTCATTGAAGCATTGGCCTATATCAGGGGCAGGAGTCTGAGCGACACATACTTTATAGTGGATGAAGCACAAAACCTGACACCCCATGAAATAAAAACCATCATTACCCGTGCGGGAGAAGGAACAAAAATTGTATTCACCGGTGACATTCAACAAATTGATTCGCCCTACCTGGATATGTTCTCCAATGGATTGGTGTATATGATCGACCGCATGCGGGGACAGAACATTTTTGCACATATCAACCTGGTAAAGGGCGAACGGAGTTATTTGTCGGAACTGGCAAGCGACCTCTTGTAGTAGGTAGTGGTAGTGGGTAGTGGGTAGTCGGTAAAAGTATATTATTTGGTACTTATATAGGTTTACAAAAAAGCAAACAAAATTCAGGATTAGAAAAACAGAGTAAGTAATAGAAACACAATTGTCATACTTTTGAATAACTTAAAATTTAGGAATATGAATAATCAGGGATTTAAAGCTTTATTGGCTTATAAAAAAGCGTACCAGCTGGCATGTGACATATTTGAGAATTCATTGAAAGTTCCAAAAGAGGAAAAGTATTCGTTAACCGACCAGATACGAAGATCATCACGTTCTTTATGAGCAAACTTAGCAGAAGCATATCGCAAAAGAGATTACCCCAAACATTTTTTCCTTAAACTACCGATTGCCAGGGAGAGAATAGTGAAACATTAGTTTGGCTTGATTTTGCATTGCAATATAATTATAACACAGTTGAAGAATATAATCGGTTGATAGAATTAAATAACAAAGTAGGCAGATTGCTAACATACATAATGAATAATCCTGATAAATTTGGTGTAGCTCCTATATAATGCCTATTTTTACACAATAAATAATATTATTCCAACTGACTAACTAACTAACTAACTAACTAACTAACTAACTACTAACTATCTACTACCAACAACCTACTACCTACTACCTTCTACCTACTACCTACTAGAAACTACCGACTAAAACATGACAAATCCCGCAACAATTACCAACATACTTGGAACAGAAAAGATAGGCAAACTTATCTGGAATTACTCTCTTCCGGCTATTGTTGGTACGGTGGTGATGGCGCTGTATAACATTATCGACAGGATATTTATAGGCCAGGGAGTGGGACCATTAGCCATTTCAGGGTTGGCGCTTACATTTCCTTTTATGATCCTGCTTATGGCTTTCGGCATGTTGGTTGGGGTGGGTGCAGCTTCGCGTATATCAATTACATTAGGAGAGAACGACCTGGAGAAAGCAGAGAAAATTCTGGCTAACGCGTTTACCCTTACATTGATAATTTCGGGAACCGTAATCCTTGTTTCGTACATGTATATGAATGATGTACTCCGCATGTTTGGTGGCACTGAAAAGACGATACGCTATGCCGAAGAATTTATGAAGATTATCATTCCGGGAAGTATCTTTTCGGCACTGAATTATGGATTCAACAATATCATGCGCGCTTCGGGGTATCCTCGAAAAGCCATGTATACAATGATAATTTGTGCTTTTATAAATATAATCCTGGATGCGGTATTTATTTTTGGTTTTCACTGGGGCATCCAGGGGGCTGCATTAGCTACCAACATTGCCTTTGTTGTGGGTACGGTATGGGTACTGTCGCATTTCATGAAGAAGGATTCGATTATTCGCTTTCACCGAAAGAACTTCAGATTGGAGAAAGACACCGTGATGTCAATCATCAACATTGGCCTGTCGCCTTTCAGTATGCAATTGGCAACCTGTTTCATCATCATACTGGTTAACACCACGCTGATTCATTATGGCGGTGATTTAGCAATAGGTGCATTCGGCATTATTAACAGCGTAAATACGTTGGTTGTTATGTTTATCATTGGGTTGAACCAGGGCACACAACCGATTATAGGGTATAATTTCGGAGCTAAACACTATGGCCGCATGTTCCGGACATTGAAATATGCTGTAGTTATTGCTACTGGCCTTTCAACAATCGGTTTTATTATCGGCACCTTTATACCATCGGTCATGGCAACACTGTTTACAAGGGACGCTGAATTGCAGAGTATAGCTACAAAGGCTTTGCGGATATCTGTTACCATGTTCCCCATTATCGGTATCCAGATAGTGATTACCAATTTCTTCCAGTCCATAGGGAAAGCAAAGATCTCCATCTTGCTGAGCCTGACACGTCAATTTTTGTTTCTGGTACCCTGTTTACTTTTATTACCACCCATATTTGGCCTGACTGGAGTATGGTCGGCCATGCCTGTATCGGATGGCTTTTCGTCAGTTATTTCAATTGCCTTTATCCTGTATTATATCAAGAGATTTAAGCGGAAAATGGAAGCATAAACAGAGGTAAGAGGTAAGGGGTAAGAGGTAAGGAGTAGGTAGTAGATAGTAAAGAAAGAATGTAAAAAAAAGGAGTATATAGAAAGAGTTTATAGAACTAAAATCACGACATTAAATTACCGTATCATACTGAAAAAGCGAAGGAGAAAATCAGTTGATTTTCTCCTTCGCTTTTAGGCTGATAAATTCGTATTATTTATTTTTGAACCAATACCCATGCGTCAGGGAATCGGTTTGCTACATTTTTAATAAATACATGAGCTTTTTGATAGTCATTCATAGAAGCCATCAGTACACGAAACATTCCTTTCTCATTTACTACAACGACTGCTTTATTTCCTTCATTTTTCAGCGTGCTTTGTAACCCTTTGGCATTGGCTTGTTTCGTAAAACTACCTACTACCACGTGGTATTTATAATTCAAGGCATCGGTGTTGGTTTCACCTTCGGCTAATCTGAAATTCTCATTCCGGGTTACTTCTGTTTCATTGGAAACAGCTCTGTTTTCTGAAGGTTCAGCTACAACAGGTGCCGGAGTAGCAACTACCGGTTTCGGTGCTGATGCTTCTATATTAGCACCGGCAGGTATTTCAGCAATTTTTTGTTTTGTTTTACAGGCAGATGTTGCTAACATTACAACAGCTAAAGCAAGAGTTAATCTGATTGTTTTGTTCATGTTTTTAATATTTATATGATTTTATGATTGTCAAATAGCTAACCTTCAAAACACAATGTCGTTCATAGTTAGCAGTTGACGTTGTTTGTTTGATTTCAGCGTTTATCTAAGACACTACAAAGATGATAAGAAAAATGGAGCTATACAAATAGTGAGGATAAATTTTATATAAAATATACTGATTTGTTCAAACAAAATGCCAATCCAGAACGTTTATAGTTTATAAAAGTAAATATCAAGTGAAATATTAACTCATAAAACAGTAAAATTATGAAATTTACATTGCCCGAATTACCGTATGCTCACAATGCATTAGAACCAGTTATCAGCGAAAGAACCATCAGTTTCCATTACGGAAAACATCATCAAACGTATGTTAATAACCTGAATGGATTGGTTGTTGGGACAGAATTTGAAAATTCAGACCTGGAAGCTATTATCAAAAAATCAGAAGGTCCTATTTTCAACAATGCAGCTCAAATATGGAATCACACCTTCTATTTTCTGTCGCTAACCCCAAATAAAGGAAGTGTACCCGGTGATAAGTTGGCAAAAGCAATTGTTGCAGGTTGGGAATCACTTGATAACTTTAAGGAAGAATTCAATAAGGCTGCCGTATCAGTATTTGGTTCCGGTTGGGCATGGCTGGTAAAAGATGCAGATGGAAAACTCTCCATCGTAAAAGAAAGTAATGCCGGCAATCCTATTACCCACGGACTGACTCCTCTTCTGACATTCGATGTTTGGGAACATGCTTATTACCTGGATTATCAAAACCGCCGCGCTGATTATGTTGCAGCATTGTGGGATTTAGTAGACTGGAAATTAGTTTCAGAACGTTATTAAATAATTAAGAATTAAGAATTAATCATTAAGAATTAATAATTTTCAAAAGATATATAAGCCGGATTGAGTAAATTTCAATCCGGCTTATTTATGTATTTTATCAACTACAAATTCATTTTAATCATTCGCGCTTAAAATCCTAAAGCCTGTTAAAAAACACAATGAAACATTCATTTTACTAAAAAATGATATGGCTTTGTATTGAAGTGTACTAAAAAAATTATCTTTGCACTCACTTTACGATATTTTCCACTTAAAAAGGGGAATATTGCTACAACTAATTTTAGAAAATAGGCGAATGAAAAACTTATCACTCATTTTTAATGCCATACTGGCGATTGCAGTAGTAGTTCTTTTTGTATTGGTACTTGGCAATAAAGCTAATAATGCAACCAAACAATCAGTACAGGGGAAAGGTTTTATCTCAAAAGGAAAGTTGCCGATAGCTTATATAAATATTGACTCCTTGTTGTTGCATTATCAGTTTGCGAAAGATGCAAATGAATCATTAATCAAAAAGCAGGAAGATTCACGTCTTACCATCAACACGAAAGCACGTCAATTACAGGTAGAAATGGGTGAGTTTCAACACAAGCTGGAAAACAATGCTTTTTTAAGCCGTGAGAGAGCAGAACAAGAACAGGCACGCCTACAAAAGAAACAACAGGATTTACAACTGCTGGATGGTGATTTAAGTAAACAATTAGTTCAGATACAACAAAAAATGAGTGAACAATTGCGCGACACCATCAATTCATTTATGAAGAGTTTTAATAAAGATCACAAATACGAAATGATCATCAGTAACACATCAAGCGATAACATCCTGTATGCCGATAAATCGTACGACATCACTGCCGAAGTTACAAAACTGCTGAACGAACGCTTCGAAGCTAAAAAATAATTTTACCGTTCATTTTAGAACACAAAAAAAGCGCAACCAACAGGTTGCGCTTTTTTTATGTTCTATCAGGGAATATGTCTTGTTATAAGCAATCGTAGAAATTTAATGAACTATTTACTAATCTGCAAAAGCTTATATTTCAGCGCTCTGTCAATTATTAATTGATAATTCTCAGTTACCTCTGAATGATTGAAAAAGAGAAGAAAGGGCATAAATTAAAACCATTACAACCCATGAATTAGATCCTGTAAACATAAAATAAGCAGCTACTCCAAGCATAAGGCTGGTAAGGAAACCCAAACGGGCTAATCGTTGCTTACTTTTCTCAACACCATTCCTGTCATAAGCATATTTCCCCTGTATGAAGATTAACATAGCTGCACCAATGGAAAAAATGTATGGAGCGAAACTAATATCAAAAATCCGGGCAAAAGCTCCTAAGATGGTAATTGTTCCGGCAGAAATAAAGAGAATTTGCGAGGGTTGTTTTTCTTTCATTCTTTAATAATAAAAATATCTTCGTTTTCTTTTTTCATGAAATAATGTTCGCGTGCAAATTTCTCCAGGTTTGCATTACTTGACTGAAGCTCAAATTTCTTTGTTTTATTTGATTTGATCTCATCCTGATAAAATTTATATTCTTTCTCCAATTGACTTATCTTCTGATGAGTCTGCCAGCGATGGATCAAACTGTGCTGATCGAAGAAAGTGACAAAAACAGTATACGCTAAAAAAACAATCAGATACTTATTCAACAGTATCTTTCCGAGTTTCTTTCCTGTAGTATTAAAAAATGCCATGATAATTCAAATTACAAGCTGTCAGAATAAAAAAGTTATGGGCTGTCGGACAAATAAGACATTAAAAAAATAACTCACGTTTTCGATACAAAGGTAAGCAATTTTTATGTTCATTCTTTTTTTTGAGAAATCTTTTTTTTTGATGAACTGTACCTGAATTTTCAGTATATTTGCAGGCAAAAGCAGAAAAAGTTTTCAATTTATGGATAATTTCATTGTTTCAGCCCGCAAATACCGTCCTTCGTCATTCAACTCGGTTGTGGGACAGCTGGCATTGACCACTACACTTAAAAATGCCATTAAAAGCAATCATTTGGCCCATGCATATTTGTTTTGCGGACCCCGTGGTGTAGGGAAAACAACCTGCGCACGTATTTTTGCAAAAACAATCAACTGTCAGAACCTGACAGCAGAAGCTGAAGCCTGCAATAAATGCGAATCATGTGTTTCATTCAACGAACAACGATCCTATAATATCCACGAGCTGGATGCCGCTTCCAACAACGGGGTAGATGATATCCGTTCACTGACCGATCAGGTCCGTATACCGCCTCAAATAGGGAAATACAGCGTATATATCATCGATGAAGTACATATGCTCTCACAGGGAGCCTTTAATGCATTTCTAAAGACACTGGAAGAACCTCCGGCACATGCTATTTTCATCCTGGCTACTACCGAAAAACATAAAATCATTCCAACAATCCTTTCGCGCTGTCAGATTTATGATTTCAACCGGATCACGGTAGCCGATACCGTAAAACATTTACAGTACGTAGCACAACAGGAAGGTGTAACAGCAGATGTAAACGGGTTGAACATCGTAGCTCAGAAAAGTGAAGGTGGAATGCGTGATGCGTTGTCCATTTTCGATCAGTTGGTTAGTTTCTGCGGCAACAATATTACCTATCAGGGAGTCATCGAAAACCTGAATGTGCTCGATTATGAATACTATTTTCGATTAGTAGAAGGATTTCTAAAAGGAGAAGTAAGTCAAAGCTTACTTATTTTCAATGAAATATTAAATAATGGATTTGATGGCCATCATTTCATTACCGGACTGAGTTCCCATTTACGTGATGTACTGGTAAGCAAAGATCCTCAAACAATTCCATTACTTGAAGTTGGTGCAGATATCGGTGAACGTTATAAAGCACAGGCACAACAATGCCCACCCGAATTTCTTTTCCAGGGTCTGAAAATCAGTAACGATTGTGATATTGACTACCGGCAAAGCAAGAATAAACGGCTTCTTGTAGAACTCGCATTAATTCGTCTGTGCCAACTGACGGATGAAAAAAAAAAATCCCTACTAATTGATAATGTTCCGCCAGCAATTAAGAAAGTATCAGTTAATGCCAGTGTAACAGAAGAAAACAAACCTGTTGCAAAAACAGCAACCCATACAACTTCACCAACATCCGTTCCAAAAAAACAGGTTAGCCACCCTGCAGAGACTCCTAAAGAGTCTTTGGCAGATTCCAAACCTGCTTTTAAAAGGCCGGGGAGTATTTCTATTTCTGCTTCACACACAGTAGCATCTCCACAGGCAGCAAATACAGAAGTAAAGGTTGTTGAAAAAGTCATTCTAAATAATCCATTTACCTACGAAGAGTTGGATAAGGCGTGGCAACAATTTGCTAAAACGATTCCCGAACAAGGCCGGATAACAAGCTTTATTCAGAATACGAGGCCTAAAATGACTTCTGACACCACATTTGAGTTAACAGTAAGTAATATTTTACAGGAAAAAGAACTAAAACGTCTCCAACAAGATATAACAGAATTCATGCAACTGAAACTTCAGAATTCTATGGTCAGAATGTCCCTTAAAATTGCTGAACAGACTGAAGTTCAACGGGCAAATTCACCTGAAGACCGTTATAAAATCATGGCAGATCAAAATCCGGCACTGGATAAACTGAAGAACGGATTGGGACTGGAAATAGATTAATGCATAATTCATAATGCATAATTCATAATATTATGGTAATCCGACATTTGCAACAATTCACAACACTCATTCCTAATTTTAATTATGAATTTTGAATTATGACTTATGAATTATGAATTACGCATTATGAATTAAGAAGAATATGTTTAAGAGCATTTCCCGGGTTGTCTGGATCTTGTCGGTAGTGAGTTTATTTACGGATGTAGCGAGTGAAATGCTTTATCCGGTTATGCCCATCTACCTGAAAAGCATTGGCTTCTCGATTCTGATAATTGGGATACTGGAGGGTGTGGCTGAAGCAACTGCCGGATTAAGTAAGGGTTATTTCGGCAAAATGTCGGATGCAACAGGGAAACGATTGCCTTTTGTTCAGGTGGGATATATCCTTAGTGCCATTGCAAAACCGATTACTGTCTTCTTCACTTACCCCCTATGGATATTCTTTGTCCGAACAACCGACCGCTTTGCTAAAGGAATACGTACAGGAGCACGTGATGCCATTCTATCCGATGAAGCAACTCCTGAAACCAAAGGTACTGTCTTCGGCTTTCATCGTGCCATGGATACTGTGGGTGCTGCTATCGGACCTGCTCTGGCATTGGTTTATTTATATTTCCATCCGAAAGATTATGCCACGCTTTTCTACATTGCTTTTATCCCGGGTGTATTAGCAATTGTAACAACTCTGTTGCTCAAAGAAAAAAAAACAGCCCTTGCTCCTACTCACGAAAAAGTATCCTTCTTTTCTTTTCTGAAGTACTGGAAACAAAGTCCTGCTGCCTACCGGCAATTATTGATTGGATTACTTCTATTCACACTGTTCAACAGCTCTGATGTTTTCCTTCTGTTGAAAGCGAAAGATGCCGGCCTGAACGACACACATGTAATTGGCATTTACATTTTCTACAACATGGTATATGCATTCTTTGCTTTTCCCCTTGGTTCACTGGCTGATAAAATAGGATTGAAGAGAATGTTTATTATAGGTCTGGCACTATTCTCTATTGTTTACTTCGGATTTTCCATAAACACCAACCTGTACGTTTTTCTTGGTTTGTTCTTTCTCTACGGGCTGTATGCTTCAGCTACAGAAGGTGTTTCCAAAGCCTGGATCAGCAATATCACCGACAGAAAAGATACGGCCACTGCTATTGGCACGTTCTCTGCTTTACAAAGCCTATGCACCATGGTAGCAAGTTCACTGGCCGGAGTTATCTGGTATTCGCTGGGTGCAAAATACCTCTTCATTATGAGCGGTGTAATGACGCTGGTAGTTATGTTGTATCTGGGGAGAATGAAGGAGAAAGAATAATTGACCAACATCGCTAGTTGAACGGTCAGCTCATATTCTAATCAGCTAATGTGAAGAACTTTTGTTGATTAAGAATGTTTACCTGTTAAGATATTTGCATTTTTGTTGAATCACGGATTGATCTAATACAGCTGCAAAAGACAACCATGAGAACCTTGTTGTCCCATATAGCATTTTTTATAATAATACTCAGTAATAGTATTATAGTACCTGTTCAGGTAAACAGGCAGGCTCATGACAATTTTCATTTTCCTTCCCTTGAAAAACAAATCTCCAAAGGGCTTCACAAAACACCTCAAACGATTATCACCAACAATTACGACCTGAAATACCACCGTTTCTTCTGGTTTATCGACCCTTCCCAACGCTATATTTCAGGATCAGTAACATCTTACTTTGTAGCTACGAGTGAAGTAATGAACTCCATACAGTTTCAGTTAAATAATAGCCTGTCTGCTGATTCGGCTCTTTTTAAGGGTCACATAACAGAAATAAACCATACGGGTGATGTTATTACAATACCTTTAAGTCCGACAGTTTCAGTTGGGAACTTAGATTCTGTTACAGTATTTTACCACGGAGTACCGGGGATAAGTGGTTTTGGTTCATTCGAAAATTATGTTCACAATGGTGCCCCCGGTATGTGGACGCTTTCAGAACCATATGGTGCTTCGGATTGGTGGCCATCGAAGAATGACTTAACGGATAAAATAGATTCCATCGATGTTTATGTCGTTATGCCGAAAGGAAACCACGCAGCAAGCAATGGCATACTAGTCAGTGAAACACCGTATGATGCAAATTCGACCCTGGCACACTGGAAACACCGATATCCTATTGCATCCTATCTTATTGCCGTTGGGGTAACTAACTATGCGAGATACGCCGATTATTACAAAACAGGGTCCGACTCTATAGAGATCCTGAACTACGTGTACCCGGAAGATTCCATCCAACTAAGAACTATCACACCCGACGCAGCGAAAAGCATGGGGTTATTCGAAAAACTATTTACCCCTTATCCATTCAGAAAAGAAAAATACGGCCATGCTCAATGTAATTTCCAGGGTGGCATGGAACACCAGACCATGACATTCCTGGGAAAGAATCAATTTAATCACAACGTCATAGCGCACGAACTGGCACATCAGTGGTTTGGGGACATGATAACATGCGGATCATGGCAAGACATCTGGTTAAACGAAGGATTTGCAACCTATTGCTCCGGATTGTCGTATGAATATCTGTTTAGTGAGAATGAGTTCCAAAACTGGATAAAACAAACCAGGGAGTATGTTGTCAAATATCCGCAAGGTTCCGTTTTTTGCACCGATACTTCCAATATCTCAGGGATATTCAACAACGGCCTGACATACTACAAAGGAGCTTTATTACTTCATATGCTACGTTGGATACTTGGGGACAACGATTTTTTTCAGGGCATACGCAATTATTTAAACGACCCTGAATTAAAAAACGGATTTGTCCGCACCTCCGATTTAAAGAAGCACCTGGAGAATCAGTCGGGAAAAGATCTGACCCGTTTCTTTGCAGAATGGTTTTATGGTACAGGAATACCTGGTTATAATGTCCAGGTCAAGCAACAACCGGATTTAAACACAGTAGTTACGATAGACCAGACGCAATACAACAGCAATGTCAGCTTTTTCGACATGATAGTGCCAATCGAATTTAAAGGGGCAAAAAACGATACTATTATAAGCTTTGACCACACCTATTCAGGTCAGACGTTTGAATTCAACCCTGATTTCAAAATTGACAGCGTATTCTTTGATCCTATAAGTAAAATATTATTCAATAAGTCAGAAATAACACTGAATCAGGTCACATTTCTCCAGAATATAAATGAAAACAACATATCAATTCTACCAAATCCTGGTAATAGTTCACTTAATGTCTTACATGCAACCGGGGTCTTAAGTCTTATACAAATCCTCAATCTGGAAGGTAAACCGGAAAACACAATTCCTATAAAACAAGATGATGCTCTGTTGGTATTAAACATTCAGCATCTTCAACCGGGAATGTATGTTCTCAAACTGGGGACATCCGACTGGATAGAAACTAAAAAGTTCGTTGTCACAAAATGAGTTTTTGCAACAAGAGCTGCTTCCGGTTGGAAACAACTCTTGTAGCAAAAGGAGTAAATACACTCATTTTGATTGTTCATAAGCAATTGATGAAGCCATTGCTTTGTAGGAATAGGTACTTTTATTCTACCACTTTCTTCATGGCAGTCATGGCAGCACGTAATTCAGCACCACAAACTTCAATTGAGTGATTGCGAATCTCTGCATTAATCTTCACTAGTTCAAAATTGTCGACATGTCCGTCTTTTCCTTCGTTGAAGTTTTTACCAATAACATTGGTTTCTATCTTTTTCATAAAGTCAGCCAACAGCGGTTTGCAGGCATGATCGAACAAATAGCAACCATATTCAGCAGTATCGGAGATGACACGGTTCATTTCGAACAGTTTCTTTCGGGCAATGGTGTTCGCAATAAGGGGTGTTTCATGCAATGATTCGTAGTATGCCGATTCGTTTTTAATACCCGAGCAGGTCATGGTTTCATAAGCCGATTCTACACCCGCTTTAATAAAGGCAACCATTAGGGTAGCATTGTCGAAGTATTCTTGTTCTGAAATTTCAACATTCCCGGCAGGAGTTTTTTCAAATGCCGTTTCACCTGTTTCAGCACGCCATGTTAACAGGTTTTTATCTCCGTTAGCCCAGTCTTCCATCATGGTTTTAGAAAATTCGCCCGATAAAATATCGTCCATATGTTTGATAAACAACGGACGCATGATATCCTTCAACTCATCAGCCAGTTTGAAAGCTTCTACCTTGGCAGGATTCGACAAACGATCCATCATATTGGTTATACCACCAATTTTCAATGCTTCTGTAATTACTTCCCAACCGTATTGAACAAGTTTTGAAGCATAGGCTTTATCAATCCCTTTTTCAACCATTTTGTTGAAGCTAAGGATAGAACCCGTCTGCAATAAACCGCAAAGTATAGTTTGTTCACCCATCAAATCCGATTTTACTTCGGCAACGAATGACGAATGAAGCACACCCGCTTTATGACCTCCTGTACCAACGCAATACGCTTTGGCTATTTCCATACCATCACCATTCGGATCATTTTCAGCATGAACAGCAATCAACGTTGGGACACCGAAACCACGCAGGTATTCAGCACGTACTTCCGAAGCAGGCGATTTAGGAGCAATCATAACCACTGTAATGTCCTTACGGATCTGAGTTCCTTCCTCCACAATATTGAAACCGTGAGAGTATGACAAACACGATCCTTTTTTCATTAAAGGAATAATTTTAGTAACCACAGGGGTATGCTGTTTGTCGGGAGCTAAATTGGAAACTAAAT
>Ga0302215_10002378_pt1 | contig 12934 bp, 25 predicted proteins | sample II_Fen_N3_1_FD_194580 | JGI IMG/M metagenome (GOLD analysis project Ga0302215, IMG submission 194580) | Peat permafrost microbial communities from Stordalen Mire near Abisko, Sweden - II_Fen_N3_1 | ecosystem: Environmental > Terrestrial > Soil > Wetlands > Permafrost | place: Sweden: Abisko... | reverse complement strand
ATTTATATTTTATGCAAAAATTTCTTTAAGCACTTTTGAAACCATTTTACCATCAAAATCTTTACCTAAGCGCTCTTTACAAGCAGGCATGATTTTACCGATGTCTTTTTGAGTGTAATCATTACTGTCAACTATATCTTGTACAATAGTTTTTACAGTTAACTCGCTTATACTTTCAGGGATGTATTTGGCAAGAATGGTAATTTCCTCTGAATTATTACATTCTGCTGCCTCTTCACTCATCTTCTTAACAATCTTGAGTACTTGATCGTCAGTTAGAACTTTAGCAACTCTACTAAAGTCACCAATTACTACTCGTAAAAGTAATTTTACTGGTTCATTTTTTGAGATAATGGCTTTTCTTAAATCGTCATTAATTTTTTCTTGTAAGGTCATATTTCAATTTATAAAAAAGTAAAATGCAAGATTGTATCATATTGATACTATTGCATATAATTAAAGGGAGACTATCAAGTATTACTCCATAGATAACCCAAAGTATTCCTGCTAATATTAAGATAATTAGCATTATAAGGCTTAGCCCATCAACATTCTTTGTTTTAATAGTTTTGTACACTTGTGGTACATATGCTATATTGATTAAGAATGTGGCTAAAAAGCCTAGGATTGTTATTAACATTTATCTATTTTTGATTAGTAGCGAAGGAGAGAATCGAACTCCCGACAACCGCTCTACCACTGAGCTACCTCGCAGTTTTAAATATCCATGGCACATTCATGCTCACACTCTGGACAACATGTACAATTTGCAGTATAAATACCACGCATATCTTCATCATATGGGCAAGCATGTGGTTTAGTTCTACGATTTACTCCACACTTACACATACCATTATTGTTTTCTCTTCTTTTAGCTTTACGAATTTTTGTCCTTCTTAATCGTTCAGCTTGGTATTCTTTCTCGAATTCTTTATCTTTTGCCATAAGATTTATTTATGTAATGGAAATCCACCAAGTAACATAATTCTCTTTTGAAGAGCTATAATATAATACCCAAAACAATCACAGGAATACATTCCCCATAATTTTTCCATCTCTTCGTACTCAATTAATAGTTCTTCTTTTGTTGCTGATTCTATGTCAATCATAATTAATAGGATTAAATTAAAAAAAAGGAAGCTCTTGCGAACTTCCTTTTGGGTGTAAGATGGGACTTGTACCCACTTCAACTGGTTCCACAAACCAGCCCCTCGTCAACTTCGGGATCATACACAGAGTCAAGGGTGGGATTCGAACCCACGATGGTGCAAAGCACACTAGATTAACAGTCTAGACCTTTCGACCAACTAAGGCAACCGAGACTTATTTTACATACTATGTAATTCTCTATGACAATTTGCACATAGTAATTGACATTTGTCTAATTCTTCTTTTATTTTTTCTAAACTTCTTGTATATCCTTTTGCACCTATTGCAAATTCTTTTTGTAATGGGTCTCTATAATGAAAATCTAATGCTCCTGCATATTTATTATATCCGCAGATTTCACATTTTCCACCTTTATACTCTATTGCAAGAAGTTTTACTTTTATTCTTCTTTTTTGTACTGCATCTACAGCACAAGCTTTACAACGCCATCTTCCATTAGCATCTTGTCTATGGTTTGTTAAACCATGAATTTTACACTCTCTTATTGCATCCATACTTAAATTGATAAGTACAAATATAATAAAAATATGCTAGATTAACAAGTGTTGTTAAGAATTATTTTATTGTAATCATTATATGATTACTATTTCCAGCTGTTGGTTGGTCAAAATATAAATCTAATGTTTTTCCTTTATAGAGGCCTTTAAATTTATTTTGAACATATTCTTTAACCTCTGAAGTTTTTTGGAAATATAAATCACTTTCATGATACAGAGCATCACCTCCCCACCAAAGTTCTAATATTCCTGGTTTATTTTTATTTACATGCATTATATTTATTATTTACTTTGCTCTACCATTGAGCTACCAACCCATTTTATTTCTTTTTCAAGTACTTCTTTGTATTTTTAACAGTACCATTCTCAATGTAATTAGGAAAAACATGTTTGTTAAAGTGTTTTAATTGTGTTTTCCACCAATCTCCATAAGAGGAATTCATTTCACTACTGTTATAATTCATTGCCATCCATTTGGCGAATAGGAACATTTTTACTTTTTTCATCTTTGTCCAAATCTCCCTTTATCTACCCAAATTAAAAATCTCTCTAAAGGTCTCAACATTACCGAATAACCTCTAACTAAAAAATAATCAATAATTTCAGTTCTTTTTTCATCCGAATATTCAAATTCTTCATTATGAGTATATTTTAATCCTTCAATTTGGCCATGCCAATAAGCTACTACTATTTTCATTATTGATAATCTTTTGTTTGTATTACACCATATTTAGAGAAATACCTTAAAGGTCTCCATTTATGATTATTTACATAAAATCCCCATTTATGATAGGGTCTGCTACACAACAATATAGTCCATGCTCCTTCTTTAGGAATATCTAAATAATGTTGATCTGTTGCTTTCATTCTTCTTGGTTTCCAAGCTTTAGCTTCAAAAGTTCCATTAGGAGTTACATTTTTGTATTTACCTTTAATGATAATAGAGATTAAATCACATGAGTGATCATGAAAAAATCTCCTATCATCGGAGCGTAACCAGTGATGTAATCGAATAGAATATCCAAAGAATATGAAAGTCCACCTATAAAGATAAGGGCATTCTGGAAGCCCTAATGGCTCTTTCCACCTTATCTGAAAGTTCTTGAACTGGTTCATGTATAAATTTTATATTAGGATCTCCAAATACAGTTTGCTTAAACTCTCTTACAGAAATGTTAAATTTTATATCATATTGCTCCCTATAAACACTATCATAAGAATGTACATGTTTAAGATGCCATTTACTCCCAAAGTAACAATACAATTCGTAATATGGCTGATGTCTATTACTTGGTAAATCTTCATCACAATGTATCCACAATCTTCCACCTAATCGTTTAGTGTCATAATTTCGCCAATAAGCTTGGTGTATTCTATAATGTTTATTATTAACAACTATGTTAAAGTCACTTTTATTATTTGGAATGGGAATACCTTTAGGTTCTTCTTCAACTTCTCTTTTAAGTTTTAAATATGCCTCAGACATTGAGACTCCATAACTATCTTCTGGATGACCTATTTTGGTCAATGTCAATTGCATATCAGTATCACTATAGAAAGCATTTTTGATCATAAATTGACTAATCCCGGGCCTACCTTCACCGAACCCATTGGTAAGTGTACGATAAATTACACCTGGTTCATAATAGTATGGAGTACTATATCGTTTAAACTCTTCTATTTGAGAAGGATACTGTTTTTTAATGTAATCTTCTAATGTCATAATCTTTTTATTTTTAAATTTTGTCAGGGTGACGGGATTTGAACCTTGTACGTGACCTTCTGCATGTTTCAACAGCTGCTCTTCCTAACTGAGCTACACCCCGATATTCTATTGTGTTCCCACCGGGATTCAAACCCGGGACGCAGGTTCCGTAGACCCGAATTTTATTCAACTAAACTACAGGAACATATTATTTAATCTTTCTCAAAGATTTCGAATTCCTTGAAATCAACTTTAATAATTTCTGTATTTTCTGCAGACACATCAAATAGCTTACATAGTGTAATCCATTCTTCTGGTGTCCAATCTTCGGGCCCTAACACTAATGGTTCGTTATTTTGGATTTTTTTGTATCCCATGATTATTTATTTTTACGTTGTTGCCCATGATATGGGTCTCCTTTAAAACTATTATCATCAAATCCATGACGATCTCTTATTTCAATTCCTTCTATACGATCTTTACGTTTTTGAAGTTCATCATCAGTTAGGAAACACAAGGCTTTAGTTCTATTGTATTTCTTTAATGCTTTTTGATCATGTTTTCTTTTAATAGCTAATGTTCTAATAACTCGAACATATTCCTTTACATGTTTGTTTTCATAAACAAATTCCTTTCCCTGAACTACAATAGGCTCATAACAATCTTGTGTAGCACCTGTCCTAATTCTTACCCAATCAGTCGGATATTGTAGTTGTTTATATTGAAGAAAAGTTATTTGTCTTGCAACTTTTAAAAATGAAACTGCTCTTAGATATGGTGCTTTTAATCTATATCCGATTGTATAATCAGATGAATAAAGAGTAACAGGTTTTTTCTTATTAATATATCTATCAGGATTTAAAACAATGTTTCGATTATCATCTACAATATAATTATTTTGATAATAACCTCTATATGGTTCAAATTCTTTAAGAAATTTCTCTTGTTCATATAAAGGAACTAAAGTACAATAATAACTAAATGCATCATCAAATGATTTTCCTAAAAATTTTTTAATAACTCTTTCAATTTTAACCCAATAATACATAGATTTATCACTACGCATCCATGAATGATCAAACTTTTGTGTATTCCACATATCTCCATATTTCCTTGTTAGAAATGCCTTACGACTTTCTTTAAAAGGTAAATTTTGTATTTCATCTAAATCTTCCAGTGCATCGAACGATGGAAATCCTTCCTCATCCGGAAAAGGCCAAGGTAAGTTCATTTTCATATGTGTAAATTTTAGTGGACCGTGTGAGATTTAAACTCCTCTTAGACAATGCAAATGTCTCGTGCTAATCAGTTTACACTACACAGCCCATATTTTCTTTTTGTTTACGAAAAACTCTTTTAGAATTTTTATTAAGATTCCCAAATGTTTCTGTTAAAGAGTGGCAATTTGGACATAATAATTGTAAATTATTTTCTATATTATTTAAGCAATTGCCATCAATATGATGCATTTGTAAAGGAACTCTATTAGAAATAAGATTGATCTTATCCCATCCACAAATTTCACAAGCATTATTATTTTTATTAAATAAATAGTTCTTAATATGAGAAGAAATCCCATATTGACCAGAAATTCCTGTAAGTAATCCATTTTTCCAATCTTTTAAAAAAGCTAAAGATTGAGAATTTTGTTGACATTGAGGGCAACAAAATTTCTTCTGGCCGCTATCTAAAAGATTTCCACAATTTAGACAATACTTTTTATTTTTTCTATTGCCTTTACCAAAAGTTTCTTTATCATTAATTATTCGACGCTTGGGAAGGGTAATCCCCAACTTTTTAGCAACTTTTTTGATGTTATTACCTGAACAATTATATTTTTTACCAAGTTCTTGGTAACTAATCTTTTGTATTAAGATTAAATCTTCCAATTCTTCTTTATTGTAACTCATTTTTATTAAAATTTTATTTGAACCGTAAAGGTACTAATAAAATTTTAATAAAACAAGTTCGAATAAAAATATTAGAGCTACCGGTTGGATTTGGACCAACGATTGTACAGAGTTGCAGTCTGTTGCCTTTGACCACTCGACCACGGTAGCTTATTCCTTATTTCTTCTCTTCAGCCGAAATTTCTGCTTCTACACTCATAAAGCTGGTATCACCAACAGCAGAGTTCTTTAAGTTCATAGTATAGTTGCTTACACCTCTAAACATTGCTTTAACTCCTCGTGAATTAGCTTGATAATTAGCTACTCCACGGCTATTTGAGAAACCAATATTATTAGCAGTACCAAAAGAATCAATATTTGCACCAATAAAACTAAAGGTCCAATTATATTTCTTTTCTTGTTCGCTAATCATTTCTTTCAATTTTTCAAGAGTGTATTCTCTGGAAGTATTTTCTTCTCCATCAGTTATGATAGTAAACAATACTTTCTCCGGACGTTCTTCCTCAGATAATTCTGATAATGTATGACCTGTGTTTACGATAGTAGCACATACAGCGTCAATTAAAGAAGTTCCGCCACTTGCGTAAAAAGTGTTTCCTGTAAGAGGAGTTACTTTACTAATATCCTCGTAATTGCAGATAGATTCAACAGAACTGTTAAATTTAACTATAGTTACTTTTGCAGTATTACCTTTTTCAAGACAGTCTGCTTTTTGTTGTTCAATTAAGGTGTTGAACCCACCAATACTATCAGTGATAATACTTGCCATTGACCCACTGCGGTCCATCACAAACACTAAAAGTGTTAATCCTTTTTTCATATTTATTTATTTTATAATTCTAAAGTTGGTTTTAACCAAAGTTTTGTTTTTCCAAAAATATAACTTCTAAGTGTAGAAAATTGTCTTAATTTTTCAAATGTTTCCATTGTGTTATATTTAAAACATTTGTACAATTCTTCTCGAATTCTTTCTGTAGAAACTACAGGCATTTTACTTGCATAGTCATAATGATAAATTTCATTCCACATTTCATCAGGAATTGTAAAGTCTTTAGTGATGGCAAATCTAATGGCTCTTAAAATCCTAAGTGGGTCATCATCAAAAGTTACTTTACAATCTAATGGAGTTATAAGAACTTTAGCTCTTAAAGCTTCCATACCATTAAAGTAATCGATGATTGTCCCATCATCATTTCTTGCCATTGCATTTACTGTAAAATCTCGTCTTTCTAGATCATCATAAAGAGTGCCTGGTTTAACAATTGGAGTTCTTGTTCCTGGGATATATCCAATTTCTTTTCTTGCCATTACAAAATCAGCAACGCCTTGATATTTATGATCTTTTGGAAACATTGCTCTAATTGTGTAATTCTCCGGAGTTCTTAAAAAGATTTCAAATTTTTCAGCAGTTAGATAATCATCCAAAACCATAAACATATCAGATGCTTCGGTATAATCGCGTAGTAACATTTCACTAGGAACTACAGTATAATCAACATCATTTGATTTGAATCCGAGAAGTTCATCCCTTACTTTTCCACCTACTTCATAAAATTTGAACATAGTTTTAAGGTATTAGTAAAGTTACACTTTTATTTCCAGAAGTAGTTAAACTTAACTCTTCCATTGTTTTATATACTTGAGATATTCTCTCTTTTTCTGGGTAATCTCCAGGAGTAAATTTTCCTTTACCTAAAAACCAAAATACTTTAAGATCTTTTTCAGGATAATGAATAGCTTGAATAAAAGCTGGATTAACAAATTCAACATCAATCCCTTCTTCAAAAGCTTCTCTCCACATAGCATCGATTAAAGTCTCACCTTCCTCAACTATGCCTCCGGGTAAACCAAAGTCTCCTTCATATTTAGCTTTTTCAATAGGTCTTGTAACACAAAGAACACGACCTTGTTCATCTTGGATGAATACAAATACTGCTGTTTCCATAATTTAAATTTTTTGTGGATTTTGTTGGTTTCGATCCAACCTCTTATGTTCTTCAAACATACGCTTTCACCAGATTAGCTTAAAATCCATATAATAGGACTCTTGTGAGAGATTACTTGAATGCTCCATCCGAGCACCCACCTATTTATTAGAATAATTCCGATGCTACTCAACTAACTACGCGGAAACATAGTGTAATTGCGTAAGCTTATTCTAGTTGGTGGAATGGGATTCGGACCCACATTTTCAACCGCTACCTTAGTAATGCGTATCAGGCATCCTGGTTATCCACCAGTTTTTCATTGTAATGAAGTTCTCTGTGGCAATTTGCACATAAAACAATACATTTGTCAATCTCTTTTTGAATAGTTTTTATAGCAAAACCTCCTCTAATCATATCACCTATATTATATAATTTATCATCGTTAATATGATGAAATTCTAAAACATAATGACGAGAATCTCCACATTCAGAACAAATTTGTAATTTTTTATAGTCTGTAAAATATTTTACAATCTTTGCATGACTAACTTTTTGTGCTTTTCTAACAGAAATTTTACGACCTTCCCGTTTATAGTCTTCTTTATCTAACTCTTTTTTGCATGCTCTACAAACAGGCTGAAGAATGCCTTTAGCTATGTTTCTAAAAGCAAATTCTGATAATTCCTTATCTTGATGGCATTTTGTACATATTTTCATAGTACAAAAATAGTTATAATAACTGATAAATCAAAATAATTTATCAGTTATTATAAGGATCTAACCAACTGAGCTAAATCCCTATTTTTTAATGTTTTTCAAATTTAGCTACTAAATAAGCTACTATACAACTTAAACAAATCCATAGTACAAACATTCCTGCTATTATCATATTATTTTAATTAGAGGAAAGAAAGGGATTCCAACCCTTGGACCTTTTACAGCCAACTCCTTAGCAGGGAGCTCCAATAGAGCACTCTGGCATCTTTCCTAGTTTTTAACTTCAATACTAATTACACTATTGCATTTTGGGCAAAATAACCCTTGGTAATGTTGGCCACAACTAGCACATTTTACAGTTTTCATATTAATTTTTTAGCGCGCATGGCTGGGTTCGAACCAACATCTAATGCTTTTGGAGAGCATCCTCGTACCAATTGAGTACATACGCGTATAAATAAAAAATGCCTGGAAATTACTCCAGGCATTAAATATATTTTTGTTTGATATATATTCACCTAAGTAATTATGGGACACAAAGAAGCTGCATTACAATTCCATGTAATGATACTACTAAAGCGGGCATGATTAAATATAGATGACTTTTTCATAATATTTATTTTTAATAAGACTGCAAAGATACATTAATTAATTAATATATACAAATGTTTTATTTAAAATAAATCTTCTTTTTTAGGAGGACTAAGAAGTACTATAATTATTCCGACTAATGGGCTAAATATAAATGATATAACAAATGCCCACCAAGGGCCTATTTTCTTAGTACTGCCTGCAAATCCAACAAGTACACACAAAATGATCCAAAAAAATTCCATGATGGTATATTAAGCGATTAAATTTCTAGCGTGTTCTAATGTGTCGGCTAACACAATTCTAGGACCAAATTTATTAGTCATTCGTTCCCTAGCTACTTTTGTAATCATAGCATTTTGTTCTTCTAGAGGAGCAAGTTTTAACATTTTTCTTCCACCGATTGTGCAAAAAATAAATACTTTCATTAAGTTTTCTATTATATATGAGTAATTGATTTTTGATTTAAGAGAATAATCTACTTTATTGTACTATATAATTATCAATGAGCGCGACTCATTCTTCATTATCGTTCCGCAATTTGGACTATTCCCTAGTACGTAGAGAGGGACTTGAACCCCCAACCTGAAGCATATAAGGCTTCCCGTCTAACCATTGAACTTATCTACGCATTTTAAAATATCTCACCGCAAGGATTCTTGTTATATTTGAGTAAAAACTTGGCTATTACAATCCTTTTTTCATACAAGTTTTTCAAGTTCTAACTAAAGACGATCTTAATGGGTATTGGTGAGATATTATATTTTTAAAGGGATTTTTTCCATTGCCTGCTTATTTTAGACCAGAAATCATGGTCTTCTGGAGAATTAGACCAAGTAAATGCTCCAGAAATAAGTTCTTTGTACAAATCTTCATCATCTTCTTCTTTGACTGTCTCTTCTGTGTCGTGAAAATATTCATCAAGGGTTAAGCCCATATCTAGATTTGTTACAAATTGATCGTACACTCCTTTTTCTTTTAGGAATGCTATAAATTTTTCTTTCATTGTTTTACTAAAATAGGTGAAAAGTTTCCTTGAGTACAACCAGGAATAGGTATCATATTATCTCCCTGAATATCTACTCCTTGTAATGAAGTAATATTCTTGTACCAAGTTTTTATATATTTAGGTTCAATTTTGCTCATTTCAACTAATAAATGAAATCCTCCTTTAGTAATAATTTGAGTAATAGCTTCAAGATTAATAAATTCTAAAATTTCTTCCCTTTTGCTCTCAGCATATTCTGGTGAATCCCAATCAGTTTCATTATCAAAATCTATATCTAGAAACGGTTTTCTACTCCAAGCTCTTTGAATCTCAGACATCATCTTACTACGTGGATCATATCCAAAGTAAGGTTCTGTAATTAAAGTAGCTAAAGTAATTAATCCTTTTTTAGCAGCTTTTTCAAAACTTCTAGGATTTGGTAACATATATAAAGCTAAAGCTTCCTGAGGAATACTTATATCACTTTGTAGATAACTTCCAACTTCGCATTCGAGTTGTTTTATTCTACTGAATAAGTTCTTCTTAGGAGCTGTAAATCTTACAAGCTGTTGACTTGATTTCAATCCAATATTTTTACAATATTTGCTACGAGCAAATAAACAAAAATAGTATGTTTCGCCAGGATTTAATTCTGGGAGCCATTCTATAAATTTATTTAATTCTTTTGGGTTTTTGATAATACTATAATTCATGACGAATATATTTATTATAAAAACTTGTAATAACTACATCTCCAACAGGATTAGGACGTAAAGCATTCCTTTTAATTGCTTCTTCTAAAGCAATATCAAATTTTTTAATTTCAAATTCAGCACCCCAAACAGCAGCTGCAGCTTTCCATTTTGCTATAACTTTTGGGTGTAGATTAGTAGCATCTACTATTACATTAAGTTGCCAACTTAATGCATAATCTACCATGGAATTTTCCATTTCAGTAATAAATTCTTCTTGTTTTGGGATCCAATAATCCCCACGCATACTGCGCAAATCATCTCTTGATACTCTTACCCAATCTGTTTTACCTTTAAGAAAATCCCTGGAAAAGGTCGTTTTGCCAGATCCAGGGATTCCACATAATACAAGTAATTTCATCGGAATTACTTATTTAATAAAGCATTAATATTTGCAATAACATTTCCATTTTGAGTAGCCAAATCAGTGTGAAGGGCATTTTGGGCTGTTAAAGCGGCAATTTTTGCTTCATTAGCTGTTAAATGAGCAGCCAATTCTTCATTGATATTCACTAAGTTTTCCTTAGCGGCATGAAAAGTTCCGAGAGTAACGGCAACTCTTTTCGTAAATGATGGCTTAAAGCCAAAGAAAGCTAATAATCTTTTGAACATTTTACTTTTTTATTAAATTAATTTTCGGATTCTATATCGGCCTCACCTTTATCTAATTCCTTTGTTTCTTTTTCAAGAAACCTGGTGCTCTTACATTTATAGGCTTGGAGTTCATTCTTTTCAATACGAATTACTGCTCCTTCTTCAGGAGTTTTAGGATTTTTACAGATATAGCAATCCTTTTCGTTATATTTTTTCTTTACTAAAGCTAAGAAATCTTCTGGATTAAATTCTTTGGGAACATAAGCTGTAATTTTATTAGCTCCAAAATCTTTTGTAACAAATTGTAATTCAAAATATTCTCTCATAAATTCATCTACAGTACCATAAAATAATAGAGGAACTGGAGTTAACCCTTTAGATTTACACCATTCTTGCACTTGTTTCATAGAGAATTCAAATACTTTTCCTTGTGGATTAGTATAAGTAATTCTGTAAACAAATATTTTATGTTCACCTGGTTTACAACCAAAGTCAAAACCATTTTGAATGTAGCCTCCTCCTGGGAGAAATCCAGCAACTTCACCATATATAGTCATTCCTTCTGACAGGAATTCTTTAACTTCAGCATTAGCTATACCCCAGATATCTTCACTGTAATAGTGTTGAGCATTAGGATTTAAATCTTCATTTTTAATTACTTTACGAGAAGAATATACATTATCGTATGCTGTACTAATAATATTTACTTTTACTTTTTTAAGTAAACGTTCATACCATTTTAAAGCCACTTTACAGAGTATATTACTTGAAATGAATGAGGTACCATGAATCTTATAAGTAATTGAAATAAGATCCTCTGGATGAATCATATGTAGATTTCGATACAGTTGTGATGTATCGTCATGAAATCTAAATTGATTCTCAATAAGTTTTGATTCTCTAGCAATCCTACCTTTTCCTTTTTTACCAGGTCCTTGGTTATTAGGTTGCTTAGTTGATTTTGGGATATATTTTTCACAAATTTTTATTTCTTCTAATACATCAAATGAATCTCCTAATTTTAAAAGAGTATACATTGATTTAGAAACAAGAGAAGTTAAACTACTTAGTGGCATAAATAATCCCTCAGAGGCATGACCTCTAAATTTTACACAACGAATTCTGCCATTTATTTCAAAATAGCCTTTTTGTTTTTGATCAGCATTAAGAGTAAAATCTTTATATAGATTATTACTACTTAGATACTTTTCTGAAAGTTTGGTCTCGACCGGAAAATATAATCCAATATCCCCAACTTTAATGTCTTTGCCTACAATAACATGGTTACCCATAATAGAAGTACCCACAACATTGTCACAGGTTTCTAAAGGGATAAGATTTTTAATTTCGACTATTGTAGCACAGTAATTTAAATTTTGTGGTGCTTCTAATTTCATTTTATTAATTGCAAGGATTCTAATAATCCTTCTTCTAAAGCTTCTTCGTATGTTTGATATACGTTTTTATTGGTAAAATTTTTGGGAGGATACCTTTGGTATATCAGATAAGCATAACCTATTAAGTTACTAGCTATAATGACATCCAAATTATGGGTTTCTCTGATCCATTTTTGTAAAAAGGATTGAGTCGGAGCTTCATAAATTTCTTCTCCAGGACGGTTAGTTAACTGACCATCCTCATTATAATGAGACATAAATACATCAATCCATCCTGATATGAATCCTTTTTCTTTAGCTAATTTAGATACTTCAAAGGATATTTTTTGTTCGATCATCGATCTTTTATTGGGTGTTTGTTAATTTCTTCTAGCATAGCTAGTAATAATCTGGCACGATTTATATCACCCAGCATAACTTGATCGTTTGTCCCTAAAGTTTTATTAACTACAGGGTTCCAAAAGAGGAAATAGGAACGCTGATATATTACGTGGTTAAATAATTCATTATAATTCATAGGTGTGATTAAATAAAGAAAGCCTAACTGTTTAGAGGTTAGGCTTTTTGATAAGACTTTCTTTATATCTTGGTCCAGGGATTTTTTATGTGTTTTAATACATAAATATCTTTCCAGACAGTTGAAGGACTGATAAATAGGATGTCATTTGATAAAGTCAATACATTG
>Ga0302215_10002377_pt1 | contig 12937 bp, 10 predicted proteins | sample II_Fen_N3_1_FD_194580 | JGI IMG/M metagenome (GOLD analysis project Ga0302215, IMG submission 194580) | Peat permafrost microbial communities from Stordalen Mire near Abisko, Sweden - II_Fen_N3_1 | ecosystem: Environmental > Terrestrial > Soil > Wetlands > Permafrost | place: Sweden: Abisko... | reverse complement strand
CTTAAGTGAAGGTTTAGCTTTGGCTGTAGAATTGAATGTTGCTTTGGCTGATTCAAAACCAAATTGTGATGTAGTAATCGGAACTCCTTTTATTCACCTTGCAGGTGTTGCAGCTGCTATCGATACAACTAAAATTGGTGTTGCTGCCCAGAACTGTGCTGATCATGAATCAGGTGCTTATACAGGCGAAATCAGTGCTTCTATGGTTAAATCAACAGGCGCTGATTATGTAATCTTAGGACACTCTGAACGTCGTGCTTATTATGGTGAAACTGCTGCCAAGTTAAAAGTGAAAACTGAACTGGCATTGAAGAATGGCCTTACACCTATTTTCTGTATTGGTGAAGTATTGGCAGAACGCGAATCAGGAGTTTTCTTTGATGTGGTTAAAGCACAGATTGTAGATTCATTATTCGATTTTACAGCTCAGGATTTCTCTAAAATCGTTTTGGCTTACGAACCCGTTTGGGCAATTGGAACAGGTAAAACTGCATCTGCTGCACAAGCTCAGGAAATACATGCTTTTATCCGTAAAACGTTGGCTGAAAAATTCGGTAAAGAAGTTGCTGATAATACATCAATTTTATACGGTGGAAGTTGTAATGCTGCCAACGCAAAAGAATTGTTCTCAAATCCTGACGTTGATGGTGGCTTAATTGGTGGTGCTTCCTTGAAAGTAGCCGATTTCAAAGCTATTATTGATGCTTTTTGAGATTAGATAATTGGTTGATTGGTTAATTAGTTAATTGGTTAATTAGTTGATTAGTTAATTCGTTAATTCGTCAATTAGTTAATTGGTTATATGATTAATTGTTTGATACTGATATATAAAAATCCTGTAAAATTTCTTTACAGGATTTTTTTGTACTTTTGTATGTGCAAAAATTAAGATGAATTTATTATTAACAAATTACGAATTAAACACAGTTAAACTTATTTGACTAACAACTGTTATTTTATTCAACTTAAATACCAATAACCAATAACCAATAACCAATAACCAATCAACCAATCAACCAATAACCAATAACCAATTAACTAATTAACCAATCACCCAATCACCCAATCACCAATAACCAACTAACCAATTAACTAATTAACCAATCAACTAATTAACCAATCAACCAATTAACCAATTAACCAATCAACCAATCACCCAATTAACCAATAACCAATTAACCAATCAACCAACCACCCAATCAACCAATCAACCAATTAACCAATTAACCAATCAACCAATCAACCAATCACCCAATTAACCAATCACCAATTAACCAATCAACCAACCACTATGTTACTTAAAATTTATGATCCAAATCCTAACCCTGTCGAAATACGTCGGGTAGTAGAAGTCCTCCGGAAAGGTGGGATTATTATCTTTCCAACCGATGGTGTTTATTCCTTTGGGTGCAATATTTTTAATCCGGCAGGTGTCGAATTTATAACCAGGTTAAAGAATAAAGATCTTCGAAAATCTGAACTCTCTTTTGTCTGTTATGAAATGAGTCAGATCAGCGAATATGCCAAGATGGATGATGTTGCATTCAGGTTAATAAAGAAAAATCTGCCCGGTCAGTTTACTTTTATTCTTAACGGCAGCAGCAAACTTCCCAAATTGTTTAAAAACAAGAAAACTGTCGGAATACGTATGCCGGCTAACGCTATTCCTTTGGAAATAGTTCGCGAACTTGGAAATCCAATGATGACAAGTTCGATTTTTACAGATGAAAAGACAACCGAATACATAACCGACCCAGAACTTATTGAAGAAAAATATGGTAATCAGGTTGATTTAGTGATTGATGGTGGGTTTGGAGGTTTAAAGCATTCCACTATTGTCGATTGTACAGGCGATGAACCCGAAATCGTACGTGTCGGCGGTGGGGTGCTGGAATATTAAATGACAGTATAGTCTTTTTAATATGCCGGTGTATAATGCTTGCCTGTCTGTTTTAAACATGAAAAAGTCTCTTTATACTGTTGTTTTTTCCAGGTAAAGTGTCTGAGTAGGGAATGCAAATTGTAACCCGGCTTCATTGAATGCACGTAGGATTTCGAAATTTACTTTTGAAGGTACCTCCATGACATCTGCATCTTTTTGAACAAAGTATACAAAAGTAATATCCAATGAGGAATTAGAAAAGTCGGTAAATGCTACCATGATGTCTTTCTCGGCTACATTTTCTACCCTGTTTGGCATATCTTTAAGAATGCCCATGGCTTCATTCATTTTATCCGGAGTTGTACCATAAGTAAGGCCCAGCTTTATCAAAACACGACGCAGGGGCTCTTCTGAAATGTTCTCAACAGAAGCTTCCACCAGTTTGAAATTAGGAATCGTAACAACACGTTTCTCCAGTGTCCTGATACGTGTACTACGTATACCAATTTCTTCGACAAAACCATCAAATCCATCAACTTTAATCCGGTCGCCAATGCGAAAAGGACGGTCGGTAAAAATAGTAAACCCTCCGTAAATGTTTTTAATAGTATCCTGTGCTGCCAAAGCAAATGCCAAGCCACCAATACTTAGTCCGGCAATCAGAGTACCCACATTAACGCCCACATTGTTCAAAGCCATGATGATTCCAAGCGACCATATGATAGCCAGGATAGCTCGACGGAGAATAGACATCAAATGGTTATCAAGATATTTCAACGTATTTTTATCAGCAGCTTTGGGTGCCAGGTATTCTTCCAACAAGGCATTTACCAACCGTGCAACAAACCAGGTGGCATTAATAACCGTCAATACCCTGAATGAAAGATAAATTGCTCTTTCTGCCTGTGCGCCAAGTTCTAACCGTTTGGCAGCAATCCAGATTGCAAATAAAATAACGCCCAACAAGACCGGTGCCTGGAGCATTTTAAACAAGATATCATCAAGGCGGTTTTTAGTCTTGCTGGTCAGTTTTTGGATAAGATGCTTATTCAGCAATACGATAGTTTTGTTTAGTACTATTGCAGCTGCAATGATAATCAGGGATATCAGCCAGTCGTGTAATGTATTGTTGTAAAAAGTCTGTTCAAGCATATTATGAATGTGATGATGAGTTGATGTAATGATGTGTTGATGAGATAATGTGATAATGTGATGATATGATGATATGATGATATGTTAATGTGATGATAAGAGAATTTAATAAAGTTCTTATTTAAGGATGTTTAAATTTAAAACTAATACGGAACACGGAACACGGAACACGGAACACGGAACTTTTCAAACTTCAAACTTCAAACTTCAAACTCCCTTGCATCACTTGGCATACGCCAGTCACCACGGGGTGATAGATTGATTGATCCTACTTTTGGACCGTCGGGAATGCATGATCGTTTGAACTGTTGAGCAAAGAATCGATGAATAAAAGTTTTCAGCCATTTCTCGATTACTTCGTCCGGGTAACAATCCACAAAAGCATTTTTAGCTAAGAACAGTATTTTAGCCGGGCTGAATCCAAAGCGTACCATGTAGTACAAAAAGAAATCATGCAATTCATAGGGTCCGACAATATTTTCTGTTTTTTGTGCAATATCCCCATTCCCATCTGCCGGTAATAATTCAGGGCTGACAGGAGTATCCAGAATGTCCCTCAATATCTCTTCGGAAGTAGCATCCAGTTGATGTGCCGCCCAATCCACCAGATAACGTACCAGCGTTTTGGGTACACCACTGTTTACCGCGTACATGGACATGTGATCTCCATTATATGTCGACCAACCAAGTGCCATTTCCGATAAGTCACCGGTGCCGATTACAATTCCTTGTTTCTGGTTTGCAATATCCATAAGGATTTGTGTTCGTTCACGAGCCTGAGTGTTTTCATAAACCACATCATGTAGGTCAGGGCTGTGGTTAATATCCTTGAAATGTTGCAGACAGGCTTCTTTAATCGAAATTTCGAGCATAGTAATGCCTAACGATTTCATTAAATTGATGGCATTGGTATAGGTCCTGTCAGTAGTCCCAAAACCGGGCATGGTGATACCTATAATCCTTTTCCTGTCAATCCCCAGTTTATCTGCTGTTTTTACGCATACCAGCAAAGCCAGTGTCGAATCCAATCCTCCTGAAATGCCAATAACGACGGTCTCAGAATGTGTATGAAGCCAACGTTTGGCAAGTCCGCCAACCTGAATGGAAAATATCTCATTACAACTCTCATCACGGTTGGTCACAGGAGGAACAAAGGGATGTTTGTCAAATATACGTTTTAAATCAAAATTTGTAAAATGGGCATCTTCAAGTTGAATGGTGCGATAAACCCGCTTAGAAGCATCATTTGAATAGTTGGTGTTACGAATCCGTTCAGCCTGAAGCTTCTCAATATCAATATCGTTCACAATCAGTTGCGGGTCAAATGAAAAACGTTCGGATGCAGCAATTATCTTTCCGTTTTCAGCTATCAGTCCGTTTCCGGAATATACCACATCGGTGGTTGATTCTCCGGCACCGGCAGAAGCATAAACATACCCGGCATTGCATCGTGCTGATTGTTGTTCGATAAGTTGACGCAGGTATTGATGTTTGCCAATTAATTCGTTGGTAGCCGAAAGGTTGAAAATGATTTCAGCGCCATGAAGGGCTTGTTGGGAGCTCGGGGGAATTGGTACCCACAAATCTTCGCATATCTCAATTCCAAATGTAAATTTACCATCCGTAAAGAGCAGGTCAGTGCCGAAAGGTACCTGTTCACCTGCAAAGGATATAGTTGGTGAATCAACCAACCCACCGGATGTAAACCAGCGTTTCTCATAAAACTCATTGTTGTTAGGTAAATGGGTCTTAGGGACAACACCCAGTATATGACCTCCCTGTAGAACTACGGCTGTATTGTAAAGGTTGCTTTGAACACGAACAGGCATGCCCGCAATTATGACTGCAGTAGTTGAAAAAGTCAGTAACTGCAATTCATTCAAGGCTTTTTGTGCATCCAGGAGTAATTGCTGTTGCTGAAACAGATCGGCACAGGTATAACCTGTCACGCTTAATTCGGGAAAGCAAATGACCTGTACTTTTTCTTCCTCACCTTTTCTAACCAAATCAGCCATTCGGGCAACATTAAAAGCACAATCTGCTACCCTTAATTCAGGAATAGCTGCTGCAACACGTATAAAACCGTTATTCATAGTTGGTTGATTGGTTAATTGGTTGATTAGTTTATTGGTTAATTGGTTGACTGGTTAATTGGTTGACTGGTTAATTGGTTGATTAGTTTATTAGTTAATTAGTTTGATATATTTCTTTAAGCTTATAAAATCAATTTTGGATATATTTTTTTTAAGTAGATTTTATACCCTCTTTTTGTCTGCTTATTAACTATCTAAACAAACTACTAATAAAACGAACCAATCATTCTCCCTAGTTAACTAATAAACCAATTAACCAATTAACCAATCACTTATTTCACGACATTCTCCATATTACTGAGATAAATCTCCAGTGATTTGGCCGATATACGGATTTCCATGACAGAAAGTGCCAGTGATATTATGAGCAATAACAATGCCAGTCCGAACACATATGCCGAAACAATCTGAAGTCCTACATAAATCAGAAACATCGTGGCTACACACAATAATAAACTGGCTACTCCCAGCATTTGCATGTTTTTGGTCAGGTACAACCGTTTGCGTAAATTGGCAATCTGTGCCAGTGTAAGTGCCGAATGATCTTCCATATAGCGGTCTTTTAATGTTCGTACTAATTGTGCATACGATAAAAACCGGTTCGTATATGCCAGTAACAATAATGAAATGGCCGAAAATAAAAAGGTCGGCGTAATAAGTGTTAGCTCCTGCATAGGTCTATTTGAAATTTACAATTTAATAATTTACAATTTACGATTGGAGATGCTTTTAAGTAGAACCAAGAACCAAGATCAAAGAACCAAGATCAAAGATCAAAGATCCAAGACTAAAGATTAAAGAACCAACCTTAACACAAAACACGGAACACGAAACACGAAACACGGAACGCGGAACACGAAACACGGAACGCGGAACACGAAACACGGAACACGAAACACGGAACACGGAACACGGAACACTTTTACGCGCAATGTTCTTTCTTCTCAACCGGGTGTTTCACCAGTTTAGCCACCTGACGTCCCAGTTCAAGGCAAGCCTGATAGTTTTCTGCTTTAAGACCTTGTTTTTCTTCAACGGTAATTTCGGCGGTCACCCATTTCATTGTTTCGACAAAGGTAGAGAGTCTTTTTACTGCAGCTCCTGCCCAGGTAAACGAACCGAAATAACCAAATATACGGTTTTTAATACCACGAATTTCTATTTTACGTAACAATGATTCCACTTCGGGATACAATTCATTGCTATAAGTAGGGCTTCCTACAATCAACCCCCTGTATTTGAAAATATCCCTTAAAATAAACGAAGCATCAGTTTTTGAGACATTGTGTATAATGATGTTTTTAATTCCACCCTGAGCAAGCCCCTGAGCTACCGTTTCCGCCATTAATTCGGTAAAACCATACATAGATCCATAAACCACAACGACGCCTTCATCACCCTCGTAACGGCTTAGCTGGTCATATAAATCCACCACTTCTGTTATATGTTCTTTCCATACCGGTCCGTGCGTGCTGCATATCATCTCAAAATCAAGAGGAGTAAGTTTCTGTAATGCTTTTTGTACTGCAGCTCCGTATTTACCAACGATGTTCGCATAATAACGGGTCATTTCATCCCAATACCTGTCGACATTCATATCTTTATCGATCACAGCACCATCAAGTGTCCCGAACGACCCAAAAGCATCACCCGAGAAAAGCACTTTGTCTGTCTGATCATAGGTCATCATGGTTTCTGGCCAGTGAACCATTGGAGTCAGGTGAAATTGTAATTTATGAACCCCTAAAGAAAGAATTTCACCATCTTTTATTTCTTTAGTATTGGTGTCAACACTATAAAAGCCATTCAGCATACTTAATGTTTTGCTGTTGCCAACAACGATCAATTCGGGATAATATTGACGAATTATTCGTATTGATCCTGAATGGTCAGGCTCCATATGATTGATAATCAGATAATCCAGTGTCCTCCCCTGAAGTTGTGATTGTATTTTATCGATGAAGATATCGCCCATTGAAATATCCACGGTATCGATCAGTGCTGTTTTTTGATCCATGATCAGGTAGGCATTATAGGATACCCCAAATGGCAATGGAATCATGTTTTCAAATTTATGTTTCTGACGATCGTTTACGCCAACATAAAAAATATCTTTTGTAATTTTTTGATTCTGAAACATGTAACTAATTTTTCTTTTTATAAGTACTATACCTTAAACACCTGTTTTGTTGTGTTTGTTTCAATTGCAAAGATAAAACAATTTTAGCAAATGCTATACCCTTCCTGCCCTGAATCATCGGTCTACTGAATCCGAATCAGCTTTTATCACTGATCTTAGTAAATAAAGGTTGAAAGTTTTTAGTACTTTTGCGGTAGAATACGATTTACAAAAATGAAATAAGAATAACACGAATGATGATGATTGCACCACATACTTACTCCTTACCTCTTACCTCTTACTCCTTCACATTATGATCGTTTGCATTGCCGAAAAGCCCAGCGTGGCGAGAGATATCGCCGAGATACTTGGTGCTAAAACACGTAGAGATGGTTATATAGAAGGAAATGGATACCAGGTAACCTGGACTTTTGGACATCTGTGCGGATTGCTCGAACCTCATGAGTATGCTCCTGAATGGAAACCCTGGGCATTGAGTAATCTACCCATGATACCACAACGTTTTGGCATCAAGGTAATGAACGACAGTGGCATCCAAAAACAGTTTAAAGTCATTGAATCATTGATGGCAAATGCGGATGAACTGATAAACTGTGGTGATGCCGGCCAGGAAGGTGAGTTGATACAACGTTGGGTGATGCAAAAGGCAAAGTGTAAATGTCCTGTAAAAAGGTTGTGGATCTCTTCACTTACCGAAGAAGCCATCAGGGAAGGGTTTTCAAAACTGAAAGATCAGAGTGAATTTCAATCGCTCTATGAAGCCGGTCTCTCACGTGCCATTGGCGACTGGCTGCTGGGAATGAATGCAACCCGCCTGTACACCCTGAAATATGGAAAAAACCGTCAGGTATTGTCCATCGGCAGGGTACAGACTCCTACCCTGGCATTAATTGTAAACCGTCAGCTGGAAATCGAAAACTTCAACCCCGAAGCGTATTGGGAGTTGAAAACAGTATACCGCGATACCATATTCTCTGCTTCAAAAGGCAGGTTTTCAAGTGTGGAAGAAGGAACTGCCTTTTTAGACACTGTCAGGACAGCTGATTTTGTTGTAACGGATATTATCACTAAAAAAGGCAATGAATCGGCTCCCCGCCTGTTTGACCTGACATCGTTACAGGTGGAATGCAATAAGAAATTTGGATACTCTGCTGATGAAACGCTGAAAACCATTCAAATCCTGTATGAAAAGAAAATAACAACTTACCCGCGTGTTGATACAACTTATCTGACCGATGATTTGTACCCGAAGATTCCGGAAATACTGAAAGGTCTGAAAGAATACGACTTACTGACAAAACCTTTACTGGCGGGTAAACTTCCAAAAACGAAAAAGGTTTTTGATAATTCAAAAGTAACCGATCACCATGCCATTATTCCAACGGGAGTGAATCCAACTGCCCTGACGGATACTGAGAAAAGAGTATTCGACCTGGTAGCGCGAAGGTTTATTGCCAATTTTTATCCTGAATGCAAAATATCAACCACTACAGTATTGGGTGAAGTGAAGGAAATTGAATTTAAGGTGAACGGGAAACAAATTCTTGATCCCGGTTGGCGGATTGTATTTGCAAAAGCAGTGGCTGATGATAAAGAAGGGGACGAAGAAGATGAACGTACGTTGCCCTTGTTTGTAAAAGGAGAAAGCGGTACGCACGAACCTAACCTTGCTGAGAAATGGACCTCTCCTCCAAAACCTTTTACCGAAGCAACCCTGTTGAGAGCTATGGAGACTGCCGGTAAGCTTGTAGATAATGATGAACTGCGTGATGCATTAAAAGAAAATGGTATCGGTCGTCCTTCAACCCGTGCTGCTATTATTGAAACACTTTTCAAACGTGATTATGTCCGTAAGGAAAAGAAAAATCTGATTGCTACTGTCACCGGGGTTGAATTGATACAGGTTATTCAGGAAGATCTGCTGAAATCTGCCGAGTTAACCGGTATGTGGGAGAAAAAACTCCGACAGGTGGAACGGGGTCAATATGCTGCTAAAGATTTTCTGGATGAACTAAAAGCTATGGTAACCGAAATTGTATTCAATGTGAAGAGCGACAACCGGCGTCCGGGTGATGCTGCTCAAATGAAAGCTTCCCTTCCTGTAAAGCCTGTTCTGGAAGGCTCAGTATGCCCTCTCTGTGGAAAAGGTACGCTATTGAAAGGGTCAAAAGCGTATGGCTGCAGTGAGTGGAAGTCTGGTTGTACTTATAGAATCCCATTGTGATAATTTCGAATCTGAAATGTAAGAAATTGTGCTGCCATTTGTAAATTGTAAATCGTAAAATGTAAATTGAATTTTGTATCTTTGCGCTTCTTTTTACTAAAATACTCACATGACTTATCAAACCTATACTCTTTCCAACGGCCTTCGAATTATTCACAAACCCGACACTACTGCTGTTACCTATTGCGGATTGGTTGTAAATACCGGTTCTCGTGATGAAGCCGAACAGGAACAGGGAATGGCTCATTTTATTGAGCACATGCTTTTTAAAGGAACCGAGAAACGACGCTCGGGTCACATTATCAACCGTCTCGAAAATGTTGGTGGTGAATTAAATGCGTATACTTCAAAAGAAGAAACAGTTGTCTATGCCATTGTATTGAATGAATACTTTGAACGTGCCATGGAACTTGTTTTCGATATCGCCTTTCATTCTACCTTCCCGCAAAAAGAAATTGAAAAAGAAGTTGTGATTATCGTTGATGAAATTCAATCGTATAATGACAGTCCATCTGAATTGATCTTTGATGATTTTGAGGAAATGATTTTTGCAAACCACCCCATAGGACATAATATCTTAGGCAAACCCGAATTGTTGGAACAATATACTACCGGTGATGCAGTACGGTTCGTAAGTAAACATTATAAGCCGGAAGAAATGGTGTTTTTTGTATTGGGAGATTTTAATTTCGAACAACTGATTCGCTTAGGTGAAAAATATCTAAAGCTGGATTCAAAAAATACTGAATCTGTTGTCAGAAAGTCTCCTACATCGTATGCTCCTGTTCGTAAGGAAATAGACAAAAATACGCATCAGGTTCATTTTATGATGGGTAATCGTTCCTATGATTTATACCATCCCAACCGCTTAGGAATGTATTTGCTGACCAACATCCTCGGAGGACCGGGAATGAATAGCCTCCTGAACCTTTCTATTCGCGAAAAACACGGGTTGGTTTATAATGTCGAATCGAACTTTCAACCTTTTACCGATACCGGTATGTGGAGCGTGTATTTTGGTTGTGATACCGAAAATGCAGCACGTTGTGAGCAACTGGTGCTTGCTGAATTACAAAAACTGCGTGAACAACCTTTATCGGAAAACGCTTTAAAGAAATATAAACTACAACTGGTAGGACAAATAGCCATTTCTTCCGAACAAAAAGAAAATTTTGCTCTTAGCCTTGGTAAAAGCTTTCTGAGATACGGAAAGATAGAAGATCTGGAAACTGTAAAACAACGCATTGAAGCTCTTACTGCCGAAAAATTACAGGAAATAGCAATTGAAATGTATAATCCGGATGAATTGTCTGTCTTGATTTACAAATGATAAAGGATAAAAAATCCTGATGATATTGTTTCTCTTTCAATACTGGTTATGAAATGTTCCAATAGTCATTGATTACTCTATTAACTTTATTCCGTTTTAAATTGTTACTCTGCTGTAACCTTTAAAATAACAAGACAATGAACACAGAAGAATATATTACAACACATTCGGATCCCGAACCGGACTATCTGGCAAAATTAAACAGGATCACACATTTAAGAATGATTAATCCCCGTATGATGTCCGGTCATTATCAGGGAAGGGTAATGGCTATGTTTTGCCATATGATTCAACCCAAAACAGTTCTCGAAATCGGAACATTTACCGGCTATTCTGCTTTAAGCATGGCCGAAGGAATGCCCGAAGACGGCATACTTCATACCATAGATTACGATGATGAACTGGAGAGTTTCCTGAAAGGTGTATTCGCAGGTTCTGAATATGGACACAAAATCAGATTGCATATAGGGGATGCCCTGACTGAAATCGATAAAATAAATGATACATTCGATCTTGTATTTATCGATGCCGATAAGGAAGAATATTTAGCCTATTACGAAGCCGTACTGCCAAAAGTCAGGACCGGTGGTTATATCCTGGCTGATAATACTTTGTGGGATGGAAAAGTACTTAAACCTGTTGATCCCAAAGACCGTGAAACCAAAGCCATCATGAAGTTCAATGACTTTATTGCAAAGGATCTCCGGATTGAAAAGGTGCTTTTACCGATTCGTGATGGATTGACTTTGATGAGGAAAGTTGGTTGATTGGTTGATTGGTTGATTGGTTAATTAGTTGATTAGTTAAATAGTTAAATAGTAAATTGGTTAAATAGTTAATTGGTAGTTGAGGTGAAGGTTGAAGTCTTACTAATTGTAAATTGTAAATGAATAAATTGTAAATAAATAAATTGTAAATGAATAAATTGTAAATAAATCATATGTTTATATACGAATTGGAATTTAAAGTGCGGGATTACGAATGTGATTTACAGGGTATCGTAAATAATTCTGTCTATCAGAATTACCTGGAACATACCCGCCATGAGTTTTTACTGGATAATAATGTGAGTTTTGATCTGTTACACCAGCAGGGAGTGGATGCCGTGGTAGCACGTATTGAAATGGCCTATAAAACACCTCTGAAATCGGGAGATGAATTCATTTCAAAACTATTTGTAACCAAGGAAGGAGTGAAATACGTTTTTCATCAAACCATATTTCGAAAGAGTGATAATAAAGTTTGTCTGAAAGCGAAAGTAGACACTGTCGTATTGATCAATGGTAAATTATCATCTTCTCATCCTCAGTTGGATAGGCTGATCACTGAAATTCTTTCTTAATCTACTGAACAAAGTTGAATAGTTTGTTTAGAAAATATAATGAACAATGATTACAACAATTATAACAGTTTATGCGTTTAACAAGAAAAAACAATTGAAAACAGGATGATTAATTAAAGGGTGACTTTCAGGGTATGACTGCTCACTGATAACAATACTATACTATAATGAATGAATTTTTAGAAACTGAAGAAAATATCGTTCGAATGCTTAAAACAGTATTCGATCCTGAGATACCGGTGAATATTTATGATCTGGGTCTGATCTATAAAATAGACCTGGCTGATGATGGTCATTTGACTATAGATATGACACTTACTGCACCTAGTTGCCCTGCAGTCGATTTTATTGTGGAAGATGTACGAATGAAGACCGAAGGTCTGATGGGCATTACCAGTGTGGATGTTAATATCGTTTACGAACCTGCCTGGGATAAAAGTATGATGAGCGAAGAAGCACAACTGGAGCTTGGCTTTTTGTAAATTGGTTGATTAGTTAATTGGTTAACTGGTTGATTGGTTAATTAGTTAATTAATTAGTTGATTGGTTAATTTGATATTTAGCATATTTTGTAACCAATTAAGAAACACGGAGTACAAAACACAAACACAGAACGCAGAATACATAACACGGAACACGGAACACGGAACACATAACACGGAACACGGAACACGGAACACATAACACGGAACACGGAACACGGAACACGGAACACGGAACACGGAACACGGAACACGGAACACGGAACACATAACACGTAACACGGACCACGGA
>Ga0302215_10002376_pt1 | contig 12941 bp, 9 predicted proteins | sample II_Fen_N3_1_FD_194580 | JGI IMG/M metagenome (GOLD analysis project Ga0302215, IMG submission 194580) | Peat permafrost microbial communities from Stordalen Mire near Abisko, Sweden - II_Fen_N3_1 | ecosystem: Environmental > Terrestrial > Soil > Wetlands > Permafrost | place: Sweden: Abisko... | reverse complement strand
CCATTTCCTCCGGGAAAGGCGGGGTAGGGAAGTCCACGGTTTCAGCCAACCTGGCGGTGGCATTGGCTTCACAAGGTTTTAAAGTGGGTTTGCTGGACGCCGATATTTTCGGTCCGTCCATTCCCAAGATGTTCGGAATTGAAAGTGCCCGCCCCATCATGACTCCCATCGACGGCAGAGATTTGATCGTGCCTGAAGAACGTTATGGCGTCAAAATTCTGTCCATCGGATTCTTCGTAAACCAGAAAGATGCAGTCCTTTGGCGCGGCAGCATGGCTTCCAATGCCTTGAAGCAGCTCATCTCCGATGCCAACTGGGGCGAACTGGATTACTTCCTGATTGACCTGCCGCCCGGTACCAGCGATATCCACCTGACCATGGTCCAAACCCTTTCCATCACCGGCGCGGTTGTGGTCAGCACCCCGCAGCAGGTCGCCTTGGCCGATGCCCGCAAAGGCATTAGCATGTTCCAAGGAGAAAAGGTCAACGTACCCGTTTTAGGCTTGGTCGAAAACATGGCTTGGTTCACCCCGGCTGAACTCCCTGACAACAAGTACTACATTTTTGGAAAGGAAGGTTGCAAGCAACTTGCAGAAGAAATGAACCTGCCATTATTGGGCCAAATTCCTCTGGTGCAAAGCATTTGCGAAGGCGGTGACGACGGCAGGCCTGTGGCTTTGAATGCGGATTCCATTACCGGACAAGCATTCAGACATTTGGCTGAAAAGGTGGTGGAACAAACCAACCTTCGGAACGAAAGGATGGCCCCGACTCAACGTGTCATCGTAAAATAAGATTATTCGTTAAAGCGGGGGAACCGGAGTATGAAATCCGTTCCCTTACCAAGTTCACTGATACAGGAGATGCTGCCTTTGTTGCTTTCAACCAGTTCTTTAACAATGATCAATCCAAGTCCGGAACCCGATTCCCCGGATGTGCCACGGCGTTTATTGTCGATGGTGTTGTCAAAAAGTGTTGCGAGCATTTGAGGTCCCATGCCGACGCCTTGGTCATGAATGCGAATTTCCACCGTGTCTTCCACCAATTTGTTGCTGAAGGTTATTTCGCCACCGGGCTGGCTGAATTTGATGGCATTCGACAAGAGGTTTCGACAGATGCTGTAGATTTGTTCATCATCACAAACAAACAGAAGATTATTGTCGACTTCGACACGTACATGTACGTTTTTATCTTTAAGTTGATTTTTAAAAGTGTCGACTTCCATCACAGCCAAACCTCTTAAATCGCGAATCACGTTTGTTCCGGAATAATCGGTTATCTGCATTCTGGCCCAACTCAGAATGTTTTGAAGAACCCTATATCCATTGCGGGATGCCTCTCGAATCATGCCAGTGTACAACCGTTGTTCCTCCGTTAGTTCCTTGTCATCAAACAATATTTCCGAACAGTTGAGAAGTATGTTGAAGGAATTCTTCAAGTCGTGCGTAGTGGTTGCCAGCATGAAATTTTTCTGATTGTTGATTTGCTGCAATTTAGAATTGGTCTGCTGCAATTCCAGCGTGCGCTTCTCCACCGTTGCTTCCAGACTTAGATTGGTTGCCTCGAGTTCCTTCGTCAAATTCAGCGAAAGCTTATGGGCTTGGATAAAACGTAGCAAGATGATGGAAGTCTGCGTCATCAGATACACGGAAATGCCTATTTGTGAAATGAAATTCACCCTGTTCGGATGGGCTACCATGATAAAGTCGTACAACAGACAAGTACATGCCACACTAAAGCTTAAAAAGTGTGCCAGGGAATACCTTCGCTGGTGTATCAGCGCACATGTCATGACATAAAGCAAATACAAAACGCTGGTACCGGAGAAATAAATGACAGCTTTGAGGTTCTCCAATAGAAAAGGCAAAGGCAGAACAAGAATGGCAAAGCCTATAATTCCATAAATCACGTAAACGATTTTGGTCGCACAGCGGTGTATTTCGTTCGGAAAGGATAGTTTAATGAGACTAAATAATATAGGAATGGTCATCAGGGTAAGCATCCAAATCCGATAGCCAATGTAAAAGTTGAAGCTTGGGAAGAAATGAAAAATGGTCATTTCGTTGTCCAACAACATCTTTACAAGAATAATAAATGACAAAAGGCTGACCATCAGATGCGACCGCTCCTTGCAATTGGCAATAAAGACCATTAATTCGAAAAAGAACAGGATGCCGAAGATGCACATCAGGAAAATACTCAGTGCTGTTGTCTGCAACTGCAACCTGCTGACCTCTTTTTCCTGCCCGAATAGTATGGGTCTGGATATGCCCGAAAAATGGGGGTAAAAGAAGTTGCTCACATGAACGATCACCCTTAACGTATCTTCGTTTGTATGGATGAGTCCGGTATGTGGAAAATAGCCTGGTTTGAAGTCCCTTTGAACGGGACTGGCATTCCCTACACGCATTAAAGGTACTCCATTGACATACATCGAATACGCTGAGGTGATGTCACCGACCCGGAACGCATATTCTCTGGTTTGTTTGATAAGGTTTGTATCAACTACAATAACTAAATAATACGTTGCTATACCAAATGCCGGTGTATTTTTCCCGTGCCTTTTAAGGTTCATCCAGTTTGACGGTGCTTGCAAGTAATATTTATCCTCCGGTCGGAGATGCTCCATTTCAGTAGCTGACAAATGTTTACCGTAATAGAATTGCCAAGTCCCCGTCAGTTTCATCGCTTCATTCTCCACCTGTCCCTTTTCAGGGAAATGGACGAAACCTTTTTCAACAATCTGTGAAAAACCACGATTAATCAGCAAAGTGCTAAACAGTAAAAATACAATAAGGTGACGAAAGGTCATGCGCATGGTATCGTTAAGACTGCAAAGTTGCAATTTTTATTTAATAGTGCCAAAAACAAAATTATTTGTAACTTTCCGCTCGCTTCAAATCGACAATAGATGAACCGAACATCTCCTGCCCATTGCCTTAAAATACTTCTGCCAACACTGTTCTGGATGTTGGCAATTTCTGTTCAGGCACTCGAGCCACCGCAATGGTGGAAGGATGTTCACAATTACAATCCGGATAAATCCTGGTACCAATACATGACCTATACCTCCGGTTTTTTCGGACCGAATGCCTTGCCAGTGCCCGAAACCTACGATGGCAGAATTTCAAAAAAGCATCAGGCCGAAGTTTCCGCCGATGTTTTCTGGGGTTACGGTGACCAGACGCAAAGCCTTTCTACCCGATTGGTTTATGCGGCCATACCTGGCAAATTGACAATAAGTGGCTGGGGCGTATTGGCTGAACATTACCGTACTACCGATGCCGTAAGAGATTTGCGCGCCTCTCAGGTTGAGAATCCTGAGGAAACCTTGCTTATCGGAGACCTGTATTTATCGACCACGATCGGTTTACTTCAGGAAAGGCGTTGGCAACCTGATTTGAACCTGGAAATCGTATTGAAAACCTCCTCATCCAAAACTTCTGCCAGTGCTCGATATTTTGACACACCAGGTTATTATTTCAATCTGACCGCTGGAAAATCCTTCCATTTCAAGGGTGGATTATTGGATGAACTCCGATTTGTCGGAAATTACGGATTTCTCTGCTATCAACTCAACCAGGAACATCAGGACGATGCACCACTGTTCGGAGGTAAAATGCTCCTCGGGGTTGGAAAATGGACGGTCGAAACCGGTATTCACGGCTACAGCGGCTGGTTGAATCAGGGAGACAAGCCCTTGGTGCTGCGCGGAAAACTGAACTTCAAAAGCGGTCCGGCCACCTTTTTCCTCCAATACCAGGAAGCACTGAGAGATTATCCATTCCGACGCCTGCAAACCGGCATTTGTTTTGATCTATAGAATCTGTCTTTTTATAGATTTTATTGATGCCCTATTCGGGAAATCAGGATTGACAGTACCTATAATAAGGTGTATCTTTAAATCGTGAAAAAAATACTGCTCCTTTGGTTGCCCGTGTTACTGATTGCCTGGGGTTCCTGCATCGGATCTCCTGCTCAAAAAGATCCTGTGCCCTCAAAATTGAATCTATCCACTTCCTCCATAATAAACAGTTCTATGAAATTTCTGACTCCTGACGAAAAAGCCGTCCTGATTGATAAGGCAACCGAAAGACCGTACATCGGCGAATATGTGAATTTTGACAAGGCTGGAACGTATACTTGCAAGCAATGTGGCGCTCCTTTGTTCCGTTCCGAAAGCAAATTCAAGTCCGATTGCGGCTGGCCTAGTTTTGATGATGCCCTACCTGGAGCCGTCAAACGAATTCCGGATGCAGACGGCAGAAGGACGGAGATTGTATGTGCCAATTGTGGCGGGCATCTGGGCCACGTTTTCGAAGGTGAGGGCTTTACACCAAAGAATGAACGTAATTGCGTCAACTCCATTTCCATCAATTTCACACCCGTCAAGGTTGAAACCCTGAAGTTGTATCAAACCGCAATTTTTGCAGGTGGTTGCTTTTGGGGCGTCGAGTACCTAATGAAGAAGAATCCGGGCGTGATTTCCGTCGTGTCCGGTTATATAGGCGGACATGTGGATCATCCGACCTACCGTGAAGTTTGCAGCCATACCACCGGCCACGCGGAAGCGGTTCGTGTTACGTTCGACCCGTCCAAAACCGATTATGAAACCCTGGCTCGCCTATTTTTCGAAATTCACGATCCAACACAAAAAGACGGGCAAGGCCCAGATATCGGCAATCAATACCGTTCCGGCATCTTTTACAATTCACCAGAGCAGAAAGCGGTTGCCGAAAAACTCATTGCCCTGCTCAAAGCCAAAGGATTGGATGTCGTAACCGAAGTGACGCCAGCCACCACATTTTGGGAAGCCGAGGCGTATCATCAGGATCACTACGAACGCGAAGGCACCCAACCTTATTGCCACCGGTACACCAAACGTTTCTGAACATCCATGGCTTTTGGCATTTCCGATATTCTGACGAAATGACTAACTTCGCGACCGTTTAACGCGTAAACCAAAAGTCCCATGATTTTCATCAATGTTTTTTCCAGCCTGCTCGATTGGTATATTCAGAACATGACCTATCTGGCCATTACTATTTTAATGGCCATTGAAAGTACGTTCGTTCCGCTCCCAAGTGAACTGGTCTTGCCGCCAGCTGCCTGGAAAGCCGCCCTTCATCCTGACCAGATCAATCTGTTTTTGATCATTCTGTTTGCTTCGCTCGGATGTGTGCTTGGTGCCACGTTCAACTATGTCTTGTCCAGAACCCTGGGCCGTACCATTATTTATGGATTAGCCGACAGCAAAGCCGCCAAATTCTTTTTCATCAACCGCGAAAAACTGGAAAAGGCCGAAAATTATTTTATTGAAAACGGCAACACTTCCACTTTTGTCGGAAGACTCGTTCCCGGTATCCGTCACCTTATTTCCATTCCTGCAGGCCTGGCTAAAATGGATTTCAAAAAGTTCATTTTATTTACCTTTTCAGGCTCCTTGCTTTGGAATACGATTCTTGCCCTGCTGGGCTATTATTTCGGGAAAAACCAAGATTTGGTCATGCAACATCTGAAACCATTTTCGTTGGCGGCACTTGGTGTCGGTGTTATCTTTGTCCTTTACCTCGTTTTCGTCAAGAATCGAAAAAAACGGAAATAAATACAATTTTTATGATATTTTTCTGGACGCTTTTGGGGGTAATTAGAGAAATATTTCCGTAATTTTGTGCAGTCAATCCGAAGTCAGAAAAAATGCTTGAACTGCAACTTTTTTTTGATGATTCGGAGGCTTTTTTTTAATGCAACACATGGAACCCTGTCGCCTTAAACCATATCGGTCGCCAAAGCTGGTACGAGTCCCGTGCGAAATTATCGCTCAATAATGAAACGAGAAATCAAATTCAGTCTCCTTTACCGCGACATGTGGCAATCGTCCGGTAAGTATGTGCCTCGTGTGGACCAATTGAAGCAAATCGCCCCAGTCATCATCGACATGGACTGTTTTGCCCGCGTTGAAACCAACGGTGGTGCTTTTGAACAGGTTAACCTTCTGTTCGGTGAAAACCCCAATAAAGCGGTACGCGAGTGGACGCAACCGTTCAACGACGTAGGGATTCAAACCCATATGTTGGAACGTGCGCTGAACGGTATTCGGATGAACCCGGTGCCTGCCGATGTGCGTCGCCTCATGTACAAGGTTAAAAAAGCCCAAGGTACCGACATTTCCCGTTCTTTTTGCGGATTGAACGACCCGCGCAACCTCGAACTTTCCGTGAAGTATGCCAAAGAAGCCGGGATGATTTCCCAAGCTGCCATGTGCATCACTCACTCCCCCATCCATACGGTGGAATATTACACCAAACTCTGCGATACGCTTGTGGATTTCGGTGCTGACGAAATTTGCCTCAAGGATATGGCCGGAATTGGTCGTCCTGCATTTTTGGGTCGCTTAGTGACTGCCATGAAGCAACGTCATCCGAACGTGCCCATCGAATATCACGGACACTCCGGACCGGGTTTCTCCATTGCATCCATGCTGGAAGTGGCTAAGGCTGGCGCTGAATACATCGATGTGGCCATGGAACCTCTTTCCTGGGGTATGAGCCATCCCGATGTCATCACCGTGCAAGCCATGTTGAAAGATGCAGGTTTTTTGGTTCCTGAAATCAATATGAAAGCCTATATGGAAGCCCGTTCGATGACGCAAGGCTTTATCGATGACTTCCTCGGATTCTTCATCGATCCGGGCAACAAAATCATGTCTTCTTTGTTAGTGGGTTGCGGCCTTCCCGGCGGTATGATGGGATCCATGATGTCCGACCTGAAAGGTATGCACGGCGCCATCAACATGGCCCTGCGTTCCAAAGGAAAACGCGAAGTTGCCTTCAATGACCTCGTGATACAGCTTTTCGACGAAGTCGCTTATGTTTGGCCCAAACTCGGCTATCCTCCTCTTGTAACTCCGTTCAGCCAATATGTCAAGAACATCGCGCTGATGAACATATTCTCCATTGCTAAAGGCGAACCCCGCTTTTCACAAGTAGACCCGGACAGCCGCAACATGATTCTCGGCAAAACCGGCCAGCTTCCGGGCGAACTGGCTCCTGAAATTGTTCAGTGGGTCAAGGACAATGGCTGGGATTTCTATACCGGAACCCCCCAGGACGCTTATCCCGATGCATTGGACGGATACCGTGCAGAAATGGAAAAGAACGGTTGGGATTGTGGTGAAGACGACGAAGAATTGTTCGAACTTGCCATGCACGAACGCCAATACCGTGACTACAAGTCCGGCGTGGCCAAGCAACGCTTCGAACAGGAATTGGAAGAAGCCCGTAAAAAGGCTGGTCAACCCAAAATCGTGACGCGTGCCGTTGTTGAAGTGCCCAGCTTCGATGTGGAAACACTTCGGAAGGAATACCCCGCAGCCATGGCCGTTCAGGCTCCCTGCTCCGGTCAGATTCTCTGGCAGATCGATTATGTGGACCGTTCGACGCCTCCCGTGCCAGGAACCGTTTTCAAAGCTGGTGAACCGATTTGTTGGGTTCAGAACTATTATGGAATTGAAGCAGTGCCCGCGCCTGCAGACGGTAAAATTCTGGAAGTGGAATTCATGCAAGGCAAGATGGTTGAAAAGAACCAAGTGCTGGCTTTCCTCGAGAAATAATCCTAAAAATAACTGCATAAAAAAACCGCTTTCTTTCGAAGGCGGTTTTTTTGATGGGACTTATGTGGTTAAGTAAGTACTGACAAGATAGTGTGTTTAGTTCTTCGGAAGAGCTTCCTTGACTACCATCGGGCGACCGCCATATTCGGAACCGTTCAGTTCAGCGATGGCTTTCTTTGCGCCTTCTTCTTCTTCGATTTCGCAAAAAGCAAAACCTTTGGAGCGACCGGTTTCGCGGTCTTTGATGATTTTCACGGAAACAACGGTGCCGTAATCTTCCATTACTTCTTTAAGGTCATTTTCCCGAACACTGTAGTTCAAGTTTCCAATGTAAATGTTCATAAAATAAATAGATAAAAAATAAATAAATTGTTGATTAACTTGCATAGTACAAGTGAGGCAAAGGAACGGATAAAATTCGGAACTGCAACACTTTGTGTAAATATTTTTTAAATTATGTGAATTTTTTTTCCAATCACTTCCTTTTGCTAAGTTTGCAGTCATAAAATTGAAATACAAACAACCATGATAATCAACGAAAAAAATATCAAAGTGGCGCAGGTGCTGGAGATTGGCAAGCAAATGATGATAGCTGCCCGCACAGCACCTAAGGGAAAAGGTGTGGATAATCTGGAAGCGATACTGGTAAGTGGTGAAGATCTTCAGGTTTTGGCCGACGCGATGGAAGCCGGCGTTCAACGTCACGGTCGGTTGTTTTTCTTGCGGGATGCCGCAAATATTCGGGTGGCCCAGGCGGTAGTCGTTTTGGGTACCCGGCTCTGCACCATGAATCTGAATTGCGGGTATTGTGGCTATCCTACATGTGAAGCCAAGATTCAAGCTGGTGCACAATACCCCTGCGCCTTTCCCATCAACGACTTGGGCATTGCCATTGGTTCGGCCTGTGCCACCGCGGCCGATTTGCGCGTGGACACCCGTGTGATGTTTTCAGCAGGAGTGGCAGCGATGGAATTGGGGTGGTTGGGCACCGATGTGAAAGCGGCTTTCGCCATTCCCATCAGTGCGACTTCCAAAAGTCCGTTTTTCGACCGTATTTCCACACGGCCTGCCGAGCAAAAATAAATCAGAAGGATTGCATATCGTACAGACGCTTGAAGGCTCCGTTCTTTTTGATGAGTTCTTCGTGCGTGCCGCGTTCCACAATGCGGCCTTCGTGCATCACGCAGATGAGGTCTGCGTTGCGGATGGTCGACAGGCGGTGGGCGATGACGATGGTCGTGCGGTTCTTCATCAGGTTTTCCAGAGCTTCCTGAACCAGCTTTTCTGATTCGGTATCCAAAGCAGAAGTGGCTTCATCCAGAATTAAGATGGGCGGGTTCTTCAGAATGGCACGTGCGATGCTGATGCGTTGACGCTGTCCGCCAGAAAGTTTGCCACCACGGTCGCCGATGTTGGTGTCGTAACCATTTTCGGAAGCACTTATGAAATCGTGGGCGTTGGCAATCTTGGCAGCTTCTTCCACCTGTTGCAGGGTCGCGGTTTCAACTCCAAAGGCAATGTTGTTGAAGAAGGTGTCGTTGAATAAAATGGCTTCCTGGTTCACATTGCCCATCAAGTGGCGGAGTTCAAGCAGGGACACGTTGCGGATATCCAAACCATCGATGGTGATGCGTCCGCTTTCCACGTCATAGAATCGAGGCAGCAGGTCCACCAAGGTCGATTTGCCGGAACCCGACTGGCCTACGAGAGCCACGGTTTTTCCCTTGGGCACCACCAAATCAATGTTGTAGAGAACGGGTTCGGTCTGATATCGGAAGCCGACGTTTTCGTAACGAATTTCGCTGGTGAAGTCTTTGATATGGTCTGGCTTTTCAATATCGACGATGCCGTTTTCGGCAGAGAGGATCTTATCGATGCGTTCCATGGAGGCCATCCCGCGTTGAATGGTGTACCAAGCCTGGGAAAAAGCCTTGGCCGGGTTGATGATGCTGTAAAAAATGGCGATGTAGTAAATAAAAGTAGCACCTACAATAGTTGTTCGACTTCCAATGATTAGCGAACCTCCAAACCAGATGACCAAGGCAATGATGGTGGTTCCCAATAATTCACTCATAGGATGTGCCAATTGTTGGCGACGAGCAATCTTACGCATGGTACCGCGCAGTTTCTCATTTTGTTTGTTGAAACGATCCTTGATCTTTACTTCTGCATTGAATGCCTTGATGATGCGCAAACCGGAAAGCGTTTCTTCCACTTGCGAAAGCAATTCTCCCAATTGCGCCTGACCTTCGCGGGAAGGTTTTTTAAGTTGCTTGCTTACACGCCCCATTAATAGGAGGGCAAACGGCAGCATCACCAGAACAAACATGGTCAATTCCCAACTGATGATGAGCATGGTGGTGAAATAGACCACGATCATGATGAAATTCTGGAACACCATGTTGAGCGAACTCATGATGGAATTTTCCACTTCACCTACGTCGCCGGACATGCGGGAAAGGATGTCGCCCTTCTTTTCTTCAGAGAAAAAGCTCAACGGCAATGCGATGATTTTATTGAAAATGGTGTTTCGCAGGTCACGCAGCACGCCGGTACGGATGGTCACCATGTTTCGGGCGGCCATGTACATGAAGCCAACCTTGAATGCCGTCATAACTACCAAAAAAGAGCCAAGAATCAATAGAGTAGTGCCTCCGCCGTAAACGGTGATGACGTTGTTGATAAAACAGTAGAAATTATTTTTCAGCGCCGGCCCCCAATGGCTGATATCGGTGTTTGAAAGGGATTGCATCGTCAGTACAGCTGTTCTCTTTGTTTTAAAAAGCATTTCCAAGATCGGAACGATCATTGCAAAAGAAAACAAGCTGAAAATAGTTGAAAGCAGGTTGTTCAGTACGTTCAGGAAAACCTTATTTTTATAAGGTGGCACGAGGCGAAATAGCAACCGGATGAAATCTTTCATTAAGTGTGGTGTTATGATCCGGCAAAGGTACGAAAAACACTTTGTTCCCAAAATCGGAAAAACCCCCTTTAATTTTTTTTGTATATTTGCGCCTTAAACCAGAATTATCATGATAAACGGACGGAAAATAGTGGTGGTCATGCCCGCCTACAATGCCGAACATACGCTTCGGAAGACCTATGACGAAATCCCTTTTGATATTGTGGATGAGGTGATTGTCACTGACGACTTCAGTACCGATCGCACCATCGAAGTGGCAAAGGAAATCGGTGTGAAGCACATCATGATGCACGACCGCAACAAAGGGTACGGCGGTAACCAAAAAACCTGCTACAACAAGGCTTTGGAACTGGGCGCCGACATCGTGGTGATGCTCCATCCGGATTATCAGTACACGCCCAAACTCATCCATTCGATGTGTTACCTCATTGCCAACGACGTCTATCCGGTAGTGTTGGGCTCCCGTATTTTAGGCACCGGCGCACGTAAAGGTGGCATGCCGCTCATCAAATATGTGGCCAACCGCTTTCTGACGTTCACCCAAAATGTGCTTTGCAGCCAGAAACTGTCTGAATACCACACGGGTTACCGTGCGTTTTCTTCAGAAGTGCTCCGAAACATCAATTACAATGTGGATTCCGATGATTTTGTGTTCGACAACGAAATGTTGGGACAAATCATGTACGAAGGCTATGAAATTGCTGAAATCACTTGCCCGACCAAGTACTTTGACGAAGCTTCTTCCATCAATTTGAAACGTAGTACGATTTACGGACTGGGCGTTTTGAAAGTGTCCATGGACTATCGCCTGAACAAGTGGGGCTTGTGCAACTCCAAACTTTATAAGAAACCTTTTTAATACCGAACCTCATGGCAACGAAACCTACCGCGAAGAAAGCTCCTGAAGTACAGATTCCGGTTCAGACGAAACCGGTTGCCTGGAAAAACGACCTGATCTACCTGATTCTTTTATGCGTCGTTTTTCTCCTTTCGTACACCTACATTTTCGACAAGAAAATGGACTTGAACGGAGACAATTTCGGGTACATGAACTATGCGAAAGCAATTCTGGACGGTAAAGGCTATGTGACGCCTTATTCCCCTGACTTTCCCGCCACCAACTGGTTTCCACCGGGCTATTCGACCATGCTGGCCGTGTTGATGTTCATTTTTGGAAAGAACATCGTGTTGCTCAATATTGTTAACGGACTGCTGTATTTGGGAGGCATGTTGCTGCTTTTTGCCGTAACACGCCGCGTCACCAACAACCGTCCTCTGGCTTTTTCCGTAGCCGCTCTGCTGTTTCTGAACAGTGGACTGATGCGTTACGCGACCATCCTGATGTCTGAAATACCGTACCTTTTCCTCAGTATTGTTGCCATTTATTGCTTGGTTAAAATGCCGGATGATATTAAGATCTGGAAATCCAAACTCTTCTGGGGTGTGGTGCTGGGTTCCGTCGGCGCCTTTTATTTCCGAAGCGTGGCGCTTGGTTTGGTCGGCGGTGTTGTCCTTTATTGGCTGTTTCAGAAGAAATGGAAAAGAGTTGGGGCTTACATTCTGTCATTCAGTGTATTGTATCTGCCTTGGATGATTCGTGACCACATGCATGGACTCAAAAGCCGCTACCTCGACACGATGACCGTGGCCAATGCCTGGCGACCGGAAGAAGGCCACATCAATACGCTCAGTGGTTTCCTGGATAAGATGGCTGTCAACTTCAACGACACCGTCATCAAAGGTTTCACCGAAGTACTTTTCCCTTTCGTCAAAGTGGAGGAAACAGTGCCTCATACCATGCTTTTCATCGGTCTGCTCGTGTTGCTCATCACGTTTTTCGGCGCCTGGAAAACAGGAAAATTCCGCATCTTTTTTGGAGGCTACTTGTTGGCCAACATCGGTGTTTTCCTCCTTTGGCACAGCGGGAACGGTTCCCGTTACGTATGGCCGCTTGCACCTTTCATCGCCATTTGCTTCTTTTTAGGCTTGTTCGAAATCGCGAAATGGGTATTGGGCAAATTTAAAGTGAAAGCCAACCCCATGCTGGCCTACCTCATCCTGCTCATCGGTTTCCTGATGTTGCCCAAAATGAAGGAACTCAACGATATGGCCAAACAGGATTTTCCTCCTGCATACAAAAACTACTTCCAAATTGCCGAAGCGGTGAAAGCCAACGGCAGTCCGAAGATGACGGTTTGCTGCCGCAAGGCTGAAATGTTCCATTACTACTCTGGCACTTTTGTAACCATGTATGATTTCAGTCTGGACGATCGGAAAGTCATTGCAACGATGGTTCGCACCAACGTTGATTTTGTGGTGCTGGAGCAGCTTGGCTACAGTTCGACCGGCCGGTATCTCTACCCTGCCATCATGAAGCATCCGGACCTTTTCCAACCGGTGATGCAT
>Ga0302215_10002375_pt1 | contig 12942 bp, 5 predicted proteins | sample II_Fen_N3_1_FD_194580 | JGI IMG/M metagenome (GOLD analysis project Ga0302215, IMG submission 194580) | Peat permafrost microbial communities from Stordalen Mire near Abisko, Sweden - II_Fen_N3_1 | ecosystem: Environmental > Terrestrial > Soil > Wetlands > Permafrost | place: Sweden: Abisko... | reverse complement strand
GATATCAAACGAAAATGCTGAATATCCTCCGGTATGATTGCCTATTTTTATATCATTTACCCACACATCGGCTTTCCAGTCGACAGCACCAAAATGCAACAAGATCTTTTTACCTTTCCAGTTTCCGGGAGTATTGAAAGAACGGGAATACCAAAGTTCCTGATTGTCTTTCAGCTCTTTTTGAACCCCTGAAAGACTCGATTCAAGAGCAAATGGTACCAGGATAGAGCCATCAAACTTCACCGGACAGTTCTCTCCGGCCGGACGTACAGCATAACTCCACAAACCATTCAGGTTTGACCAATCACTGCGTTCCATAACAGGCCGCGGATATTCGGGCAAGACATGATTTACATCAATTTTATCTGCCCATTCGGTACGGATATGATCACCGGCCGGCTTCCATTGTGCCTGCACAGTTATCGTTAATAACAAGGTTGCAACTGCAATTAGTAACTTTTTCATTTGTATATCAATTAAAACTTTTCAATCATTTAATTCAATGTACAAAGGAAGTGAGATACACTCAATATTTAAACCAATTTTAGGTCATAATACATTAAAATTGCTGCATATTTTCTCCTTTTGAGAACCTGAATCTCTTTATCCGGATTCCTTCAAGGAGAATAATCGCACAAAAAACAGACTATAATAAGCTGTATTTTATCTATTTATGCTAATTAACCTCTGAAAAAAGCACAAATGTGTGAGTATTTTAAGCAAATTATCAATTCCGGTATCAAACATACTAAAATACACATTCACAACCTGACAAGTATTACCTGTAATACCGGGATTTCAGTTCTAATTTGCACAAAAATGCCGGTTAGTTTATTTTTTTTAGGGATGCCTTGTGCCCCCGTACCGAATATCATGGAGCTTTATTTTGAGTACGATAAATTCTGATTTATATCAGTTGATGAGGATCCGTATCATTTTTTGGAATAAAACGGACGGGTTTTTGAGGAATATATTTAAGCGGATTACTAGTACAAAGAATAACATTCTTCCTATCAAATTCCGACCTCTCCTACCTTCCCGGAAAGGGCATGAAATGTCAGACTAAGATATGCTTTTCTATATTAGTGTGGAAATAAAATCGTTGTAACCGGGGTCACTCATGAAACAGACAGAACCCCAAGCCCCTCCCGATAAATCGGGATAAATGGCGGGGTGTAAATTAACATATACTAAACCATTAACTTCAAAATAAATACAATCTTGCATATCAATCTTCGCATCTCCTTTAAGGGCTTGGGGTCCTTGTTTCAAATTATTTTAGGTCCGTCAGACAACGGTTAGGACCCTCTTTTGAAAATCCCGGTTTGCCGCAAAGGTGGATCGGCGGTTATTAATTTGCCACACATGTAAAATGGTATTCAATGCTGTGATGGTATACTTCATCTTTTCGTAACAAACAGGAAGGGAAATGAACCTGATTCGGTGAGTCGGGATAAAACTGGGCTTCCAGGCATATCCCTTCGAACGGCTTATGCGGATTTCCGGATTTTCCGGGCAGATGTGAAGTCAGAAAACCGGCAGTATATATCAATACAGAAGGCAAAGTAGTAAACAATTGAAGCTGTCGACCGGATAACGGATCATACAATGTAGCTGCAGGTTGAAGCAGACCACTTTCAGGGAATTTATCAAGTGGATAACAATGGTTATACCCTTTGTTCCATATCAGTTGCTGATTCTGTTCGCTCATGCGTGAATCAATGGTTCTCATTCGGGTAAAGTCGAATGCCGTATCCTGAACCTGAATCATTTTGCCTGATGGAATAAAGCATTCATCCGTTTCCAGAATTTCGGCAGAGGAAATCTGAAGTTCATGTGTCAATACCGATCCTGATCCGGCGAGATTAAAATACGAATGATTAGTCAGGCTCAGGTAAGTATCCTGATCGGTTATTGCCCAATACTGTATAAGCACCTTTAGATCATTGGTGAATGAATATTTGACTTTCAACGTAATGTTTCCGGGGAAACCGCCGTCCCCATCAGGACTAACCAGGGAAAAGACAACCGAATACACGTGAATTAAACCCTGAAAAGCCGCCATGATTGGTATTTTCCCCATCGTTTTTATCCAGTTCGTAAATCTGATCATGGAGCGTAAAACGGGCATTGTTTATTCTGTTGGCAAAACGTCCTACTGTACTACCCATGTAATTGGTGTCACACTGATACCCTTTCAGGTTATTGTATCCCAAGAGCACATCAGCCAGATTACCGTTTTTATCAGGGATCAGGGCAGAAATCCATGTAGCTCCGTAATTTGTAAGTTGAATGGAGGCACCTGACTGATGACTGATCGTGTATAAAAAGACTTCTTTTCCTTTTACACATCCAAATGGTTGACAAGAAATAATTAAACTATTATTTTCGGGTAATGGGTTCATTCAATTAGTAAAACAATGCAGGTATAACTTATTTTTTTATCACAGTAATGGTATGTAAGTTACCACTATTTGAAGATGCAGATATAAAATACATTCCGGTACTTAACCCATCAAGTTGAATGGAAGAAGAAGGATCGACAAATTGCCTAACCTTTGCACCTAACAATGAACAAATGGTGATAACCTTAATGCTTTGATTATCCGTAAATTTCACATCAAGTTTTCCGGCACACGGATTCGGTGATATTGAAAAAACAGAATTAATATTCACCTGAGGGGTACCGGTATTTGTTTTAGGATATATTTTAAACAACTTCACATCTTTAGCAGGAAGGGTTTCCGACCAGGAATCAGAATGATCATTCGTAGCATCTCTCCAAACCTCTTTCACTTCAAAGGTTGTTCCCACCTCTAAACCAATACGGTTATAATCAAATAATACAGACTTTATATTTGTCGTATAATTAAAAACGGCAACATAGGTTGTATCGACAACTGAAGTAACAAACATATCGGATGCACCTGAACCATTTCCCGACTCGACTGGTTTGAATGATTTGCAGAGTTGTGAGATCCTGTTCACTTCCTGATTTGTGAGATAAAGGTCTGCTTTGTCTTTCCCCTCCTGTAAACCGTTTGAGCTGAAATCATCACCAATAGTAAAAATACCGGTAATCACAGAAGAAGTTACCCGAGCACGGTTTTCACCTTCAGTCACTCCTTTTAGCACCACATGATCGGCATCGTTAAACGAATACACATGATCGAGCCACCAGCCATAGGTTAAGGAATTCAGGGTGTATTCCGTTTCGGAAATTGAACTATAGGAATCACAGGCAATGCGTCTGCCATGTGCCAGGTTAGCCGGGAAAAGTGGCGAAATAGAAAGATTGAGGTACATTGAATTTCCAAGTACATTGACAATATGTTGTAATCCATGATTATAAGCCTGTATTCCGGTAAAAACAGCAGGATCGTAATGATGGTCGGCTTCCAGTGAACCATGTGTCATAAAATCGAGCTTTAAATACTCAAAACCTTCTAATTTAAACCGTTTCAGATATAACTCAGCACGAAGTTTTGAAGCAGGATGAGTCGGATCAATGGCATATGCTCCATCAATATCCTGAGGTTTTCCGTTCGCATACAGGTAAATATCACGATAATAATACCCGGTGGCACCTTCAACTGCCCTGTTAGGATCTTTCCCCCAATCAACAAAGGGTGCCCAATAAATACCGGCCTTCTGACCTCTTGTTTTGCAATACTTTACAAAATTAAACAGTTCCGAAGTTGAGAAATTATCCCAGTAGGAATCTAACCCAACGTAGACAGTATTATCACTAGAGAAATGATTGGTTTCCAGTTTGGTTGATATATAGTCGGATACCTCCGTTGCATTTTGATAGGACACCCCGGATTGTAATGAACCCCAGCTGTTCCAACCGAAAGGTTTCTTCCCGTTCCATGTCAGGCGGGGAGCTACAATTGCATTTACATCGGCATAAGTTTCCAATCCTGTCCTCCAGTCGGAGAAGTAACCAATCAGAATTTTAGGCGATTTAATCTTAGTGCCTTTTACCGAACCGTGGACTAACAGATCGCGGGTTTCGGACGAAGTAATGCCACCAAATGCTTCCAGTCGAAGAAGCGAGTTCGTAGTATTCGTTATCGTTTTAATTCCCGTTTTCCAAACTGAATGTTCAATGGAACCGACAAGGAGTCCCTGTCGGGTAGTTTTATTATAAATAACACCTACTTCGTAACTGGTGGTTGGTGTGCCAAAATTAACGGAGTTATAACGGACCCATTTATCATTGTCGTAAGGCACTACAAGGGTCCTGTTATTACCGGAAGATAGAAAGGAGGAAGATGTAACTGATAATACAGGAGACATATAATTTGAAGAGAGTTGGTTTGCCGACTCAATCGTAAAATCGGTCAATAAATAGTCTTTATCAGTATAAAGATAATAGTGGTGAGTGATGGTAACGGTAGCATCAGCAGTGACAGACAGGATACTGACAAGTTTCCCTGTCCCAAATTCATCGCTTAAATCCGTTTGAGTGACCGACTGAACAACCAGTTGCTCCTGCAAATAATTTGTATTCGCAATTTTAAAAGCACATTGCGTGTTTGGAATCACAAGAATGTCCGACTGATACATGCTAGCCTTCCCGTTTGCCTCATCAACCACTAACCGCCACTTACCAACGACAACAGTAAGGGCTTCAGCAAAAATTGAAACTGATAACAAAAAGGCAAAGACAAAGAATTTGAGAAAAGTATTTTTCATTATAAAAGTTGTTACCTTTCGTCTGACACCTTAAAATCGTTTTTCGGTTTGAAGTGAAAGGTTGTAATCACGGCAATAAAATAAATGTATTGATTTTCTACCTTTTATTCCAAAATTTCCTTATTAGAATCCGAAAAAAAACATTTATAAAAAACAAACTTATTATTTACAGCATCAACATACAAATATAGCATTAATTAATGTCAGGTTCAAAATTACTTATCGGGTTATAAACCTGATAAGAAACAATAGATAAAAAAACGTACTCTTTCTTATGAAACAAATCCCACTTGCCACAAAGTCACTAAGACACAAAGATACACAAAGTAAAGAAAATCAATAAAATTAGCTTAGTGAACCTTAGTCCGTCAGATGACGGATTGTGGCGAAATAATTTTCTTCTAAATTGCTATTTGTTTCATATCGTTTTTGGTTCAGCAGGGTGGAATAGAAAGCTCTTATGAAACTAATTCCCACTAGCCACAAAGTTACTAGGACTCAAAGATGCACAAAGTAAAGAAAATCAACAAAATAAGCTTAGTGAACCTTAGTGACTTTGTGACTTTGTGGCGAAATAATTTTCTTCTAAATTGCTATTTGATACATATCTTTTTTGGTTCGATAGGGCGGAATAGAAAGCTCTTATGAAACTAATTCCCCCTTGCCACAAAGTTACTAGGACACAAAGATGCACAAAGTAAAGAAAATCAACAAAATAAGCTTAGTGAACCTTAGTGACTTTGTGACTTTGTGGCGAAATAATTTTCTTCTAAATTGCTGTTTGTTTCATATCTTTTTTGGTTCGATAGGGCGGAATAGGAGGCTCTCATCTATATTACGAATTTGATTCACCGTAATCGGGTGAATAAGGTTGAGAAGAATTAAACAACTTATTTTGAAGTCAGTTTAATTATCTTGCTGTCATATTCATTATACATGGTAAATCTCAGCCCGTATTTCATTAGGAATTCACCGGTAAAAGTTTTTCCTTCGAGAGGTGAAAACCAGGAATATGATTTTGGATCTTTATTGATTTCAGTCACCGTATATATTTTTTGAGGGTCCAGTCCGTTCAATATCAAAGGCTGGGTATTTCCTGCAATCGTTTTCTTCAATAGATATGCGAATACAACAGCTTCATTTTTATTTCCGTCCACATACATTAATGCCGTACGGGTGTTGGTATAAGGTGAGAGTAACCGGTATAAATCTCCAAATTGTACAATCCCCCTGATACCATAATATTCCTGAATTGCTTTTTTAGAGAACTCCCTGTCTTCAGGAGTCATATCCTTGGGTTGTAAATCCATACCCAACTTAGCCGACATAGCAACATCAAAACGAAATTTCAATGGTTCCGAGCGTCCGGTAATCCCGTTCGGAATGGCAGAAACATGACATGCGAGGGCCATAGCCGGGAAGAATTGTGTAGTCCCCCATTGAATGAATATCCTGTCCAATGCATCGGTATTGTCGCTGATCCAGAACTCATCAAAATAAGGTAATGTGGCATAATCAATACGGCCTCCACCGCCCGAGCAGAGCATCATAGAAACATCTTTATATTTAGACCTTACTTTATCCAATACATTAAAAAATCCATGAACATAATCAATAAACAGATGAGATTGATTTTGAGAAGAAAGGAAATAAGATCCTGAATTAGTTATATACCGGTTGCAATCCCATTTTACATACGCAATTCCGGGGTTATCGGACAACGTTTTATCGATAACCGAATAAACATACTCCTGTACTTTCGGATTCGACAAATCAAGTATTAGCTGGTTACGTTGCAAATCAAGGGGACGATTAGGCTGTCCGATGACCCAGTCAGGGTGTTTTTCGAATAACTCACTTTTAGGATTCACCATTTCAGGTTCAAGCCATATTCCGAATTTAATATTATTCTTTTTTGCTTCACTTACCAGGTATCCAAGGCCATTTGGTAATTTTTTCTTATTCACCATCCAGTCACCCAATCCTTGTGTATCATCATTCCTTGGATGTTTATCGCCAAACCAGCCATCATCCAGCAGGAAGAGTTCAAACCCCATATCGGAAGCATCTTTGATAATCTTTGAAAGTACTTCTTCATTGAAATTAAAATAGGTAGCTTCCCAATTATTTAAAAGTGTAGTCCGTGTTTTATCGCCCCGATAAATCCCATATTCTTTTGCCCAACGGTGAAAGTTGCGACTGATAACCCCTGTACCCGCTGAAGAATAAGTATACAAAAATGACGGAGTTTTAAAAACGGTATTAGACTTCAGGTTGTACTGGGAGGCGTACGGATTTATTCCTGATAATACATGAAGGTTATTCAGTTGATCAATATCAAAAGTCAGATTCCATGCTCCCGGCCATGCCAGGGTACCACCAATGACATCACCTGCATTTTCCTGTGCTTTTCCATTTAATGACAACATAAAACAGGCATGTGCAAATTCATTTGACCTGACTCCAAGTTTTGACTCCAACACCTTGACTCCAGGCGTTAGTTTTACTTCTTCCATTTTCATCTCTTCTGCCCAGTTTCCGAAAAACTGAGTCAAATAATAGTTGCTATCTGAAAAAGTCAAGTGGGATGATGCAAAATTATACAACATAACAGGTTTTTTCTCAGAATGCCTGATTTCAGTCCACTGCTCTATGACATTATCTTTCTGATATGCTTTAAAGCAAAGCTTTACCTGAAAAGGGAAAAATGTATCTTTTAATAAGATAGTCGTTAATTCGACGCCTTCACTCACTTTCTCAGATGTGTAACTATCGAAAATCAACTCTGTGGATGTATTCCCATCGGCATGGACTGCTCTTAGTGCAGCTTCATTGATGTATGATGTACCAAAGGTTGGATAAGCATCTGCAGTTGTTAATTGAATAGAAGGATAATCAGATGTCTTTAATTTATCGCCAAAATAACATTGCCTGAGTTTATGATTCGAATCAACCCTGAAAACCAATGCATTGTTAGTTGTTGTGACTGGAATAAATATCTCATTCTCAGCGAAGGCTACCGTTACAAAGAACAAATGTATTAAGCCTGTAAGAAATACTTTTTTTGATGGGAACATAAATAAATAATATTAAAAATTAAAAGAATATTTGTTTTTCAAATCAGCGTTATGAATTATTTCATTGAAGGATGTAAATTCAAAATCAACTAACCCTGTAGAATTGCAGAAACATATCGAGAGTAAAACAGCCAAATCATTTTACCTGTATTGTTCTGGTAAATCTGATATCATCGGAAGAACTACCTATTTGCACCTCAAATTCTCCGGATTCAACGACTTCATCCATCTTCGCGTTGTAAAGCGATAATTCAGAAATTGGAACTTCGAGAATAAATTTCATACGTTTTCCTGCTTTAATAAGTTTTTTACTGAAAGCCTTAAGCTGATGGACAGGTGTTGCAACTGAACTTACTTTATCCCTGATATAAAGTTGCACCACCTCTTTTCCATCACGGTTACCGGTATTCTCCACTTCAACCGTAACGGTCAGTTTATCTTTATCCGTAAAAACAGAATCACCTAACACACAATCCACATAGTTAAAACCGGTATAACTTAACCCATAACCAAAATTCCACAATGGGGAAGGCGAATCAAAGATATAATGCCCTTTCGGTTCAGAAGGTGATCCGGGTTGATCAAATGGTTCTTCCCTGTCGGTAACCAAATGATTATAAAAACAGGGGGTATTACCGGTGCTTTTCGGAAACGATACATTAAGCCTACCAGATGGATTCACATTTCCAACCAGTATATCGGCCATTGAACGTCCTTGTTGCTCACCGGCATACCATTGCACCAGCACAGCATCGGCATTTTGTTTCACCCAGGGAATAGCTAAGGGTTTACCTGCTATAAAAACAACAATCACTGGTTTCCCGGTGGCTTTGACAGCTTTCAACAGTTCTTCCTGCACTCCGGGAAGTTCCAGGGAAGAAAGGTCAAAGCCTTCACCGGCAGTAGAATATCGGGGTGATCGTCCCAGATAGGTACTTCTGGTACCAATAGCTACAATGACAATGTCACTTTCATTGGCAGCTTTAACAGCATTAGCTATGCCGTCTTTTTTCATACTCCACCAGTCACATCCTTCAACATAGTTCAATGATACCTTATTTCCTACTACATCTTGAAGACCTTGAAGCAAAGTCACACCCTCTTTTGTATCACCCGTGGTCCATGAATAATCTCCGAATACTGTCTGATTGCCATTCGGTCCAATCAGTGCAATGGATTTATATTTCGACAAATCCAAAGGCAATATATTGTTTTCATTCTTTAATAAGACGGCACTCTCATCAGCAACTTCTTTTGCCAAAGCAATCTTTTCGGCATTGCGAACTACCTTTTTTACCTTTTGCGGTTCACCATACGGATTCTCGAACAACCCCAATTCAAATTTGACAGCCAGTATTCTGCGTACAGCCTGATCAATATATTTTACGTCCAGTTTACCCTCTTCTATACTCTTTTCGAGGGTTTCGTACGAGGAGTCGATGTTAAGATCCACGCCTGCCTTCACAGCCATAATGGCAGCCTCTTCACGGGAAGCAGCTGCATGATGGAAGCTCATCAGGCGCTCCACAGACCCCCAGTCGGAATAAACATAGCCTTTGAAACCAAGTTCTCCACGCAGAATATCAGTCATATAATACCTTGAACCGGTAACCGGCACACCATCATACGAACTATAGCAGGTCATTAATGCCAGTGGGTTGGTTTCGCGGATAACCCGCCTGAATGGATAGAGGTACAAGCTTCTTAAATCGCGTTCACCACCACTTACATTTGCACAATTTAAACCACCGGAAGGACTGCCATGTGCCACAAAATGCTTTGGCATACAGGTGATATTGTATTTCTGGTATCCACGTATAAATGCTATTCCCATCCCGGCAATCAGGAACGGATCTTCACCAAAAGTCTCTTCAATACGCCCCCATCGTAATTCCCTGGCTATATCAAGTACCGGAGAAAGGATCTGATGAATACCGATAACACTTGCTTCTTCACCGGCAGCCTCTGTCATTCTACGAATCAATGCAGGATTGAATGTGCTTCCCTGCGCCAGGGCATGGGGAAAAATAGTACACCCATTTTGAAGAACACCTTCAATTCCTTCTGCCCCTGTAAGGAGTGGGATACCAAATCTGGTAGAATCCAACATGTATCTCTGCAATTTCTCATACATAACTGCACAATCAAAGGCAGACATGCTCATTTCGTGTGTGCAACCAAAACTCCTGCCATTAAACCTTTTATTATTTTCATCAGCACTCCCTGCAGCCATATTTTGCATTTGCAACAGTTTCTCTTTTAACGTCATACGGCTAAGCAAATCTTCGACACGTCTTTCAATGGAAGCGTTCTTGTCTTTATACAAAGGTTTATCCTGATTAACCGGTTCGTTTCCACTTACGAAGTTTATTGCCAGAAGCAACACAGAGACGATCAATACTGTTTTTCTCATATATAGTTGTTGAAAGTGATGATTTAAAAATTCAATTACTCACAATTTCGGGTTTATACTTGTACATATTTTTAATTAGATTAATAAAATCCGGGTTCAAAGCTATTGCTCCCTACCAAAAACGGATTAATATACAAACTAAACTTTTTAACTATCAATAGTAAAATATACTTGTAAAATCATCAAAAAAACCAGGGATATATAATATTTAAATTTATTATTATTCACCGTACCCGAATTCTATTAAGTAGTTGGAGCATTATTATGTTTTATTTAATAATTCGTGAAATCAGACCTTTCCCCCACCCCGATAGCTATCGGGAGAGGGAGATAGAACTAAGAGGTTAAGAAGTTTTATTTAAAAATAGTAGGACAATTTTTATTTCCAGTTACTTAGTTGTATTTTAATTCCATAGTTTCATCTTTGTTTAACCCAAAGCTGATAAAACCATTTGCAATCTGTTTCAACATGATCAGCTTACCGTTTTTATAAAATTGAGGCATATTGCTATCAAGAGAAATCCTGACTTTAAAATTCTGGTTGATAGTTGCTCTTACGATTGCAGTTTCAACCTTTTTATCCGTCCATTTCAAATCAATAACTCCTCCACCCAGTACACATAATCCTTTAAAAGAACCTGTTTTCCATTGTTCAGGTAAAGCCGGTAAAAATTCAATATAACCTTCCTGACTCTGAATAAGCATTTCAGCTATTCCGGCGGCACCGGCTTCGTTCCCATCAAAGATGAAAATATCGTACGGTGCACCTGCTATACCTTTCGGCGAAATGGTAAGTAGATTTTCGCGGGTAAAAGTGCGCTGTAATTTTACTACACTTTCATATGCTTCTTCCGAATTTTTAAGCCGGGCATTATAGCAGATTATATTAGCCCTGCTCCATTCCACATCTTCCCAACCGGGAGCATTTAATCTGTTTGACAATGTTTGTTTGGCAGCTATTGCCAATTCAGGTGTTTTTTCCTTACTTATCTGGTTAAATGGATATAAAGCAATCAAATGACAGGTATGCCTGTGATTAGGATTTGCTTCTTCATAGTCTTCGAGCCATTCTTGTACCCCACCGTTTTTCTTACTAATCATCAATGGTGGAATTTTTGTCAGTGCTTTTTGAAGTGAATCACAAAATTGTTTATCAACATTCAGAATTTTTGATGCCTGTATTACTGAATTCAATATTTCGTAAACCAGTACACGATCGGCTGTAGGCATCATAGAAAGCGAAATTCCTTCCCCTTTGTATTTAAATGAATTTTCAGGTGATGTAGAAGGTCCTGTTACCAAATATCCATTATTAGGATCGACTGTCATATAATCCAACAGGAATTGAGCATTTTCTTTCAAAATGGGATATGCTTGCTTTTTTAGAAAATCTTTATCAAGTGTATAACAATAGTGCGACCATAAATGGGTTGATATCCATGATCCTGCCATAGGGAATAAACCCCATCCAACACCCCAACCGGAAGCGGTAAATCCCCAGACATTGGCCATTGTGTTAGCAGTCCAACCTTTGGCTCCATATACATTAGCAGCAGTTTTCTTTCCGTATAACGACAAATCTTTGATATATTCGAAAAGAGGTTTATTACATTCTGCCAGGTTACCACTGTTGGCAAGCCAGTAATTTTGTTGCGTATTAATATCCAAATGGTAATCACAGGTCCAGCCCATATTATTGGCCAGATTATCATTCCAGATGCCTTGTAAATTAGCGGGTAATGGTGAATTTTCTCTCGACGAGGCTATCAGAAGATAGCGTGCGTATTGAAAGAACAAGACATCCATTCCGACATCATTTTTTCCTTCCTTCACCATCAGCCAACGCAAATCGGTAGGCAACTCATCCATATCACTGTTTCCCAGAAATAATTCGACACGGTTAAACAATTTTTTGTAATCGGTAATATGTCTTTGTTTCAACCCGTCAAAACCGGTATTCAAAGCCGATTGAATGGTATTTCTGCATATCGATTGATAATCGGGAGATTTAAAATTAGTCCTGACATCAATAAAAAGATATACTGTTGTTGCATTTTTAATCTTTAGTTGCTTATTATCAACCGAAACTATCCCATCATCCGACTTAACAGTTATATTCCCCAAAAAAGCGACTCCGCCCGTTGAGGGTTGTTGAACAGACATATCACCTGAAAACTCAAGTGTGTTATTTTTTAAAGTCAGATCTGCCTGACGCAGTAAATCGAGAGATACGGTAAAATTAAGTGCCGATTTTTGGCTAGCCGACAACTTTAATACCATTACTCCATCAGGATTGCTGCAAAAATACTCCCTTGAATATTTAACTTTCCCTTTTTCAAAGGAAACAGATGCAACTGCATTTTCAAGATTAAGATTTCGTTCGTAATTGGCAATCTTTCCTTCGGGATTTTCGAAGTTCAGATAGATATTCCCTATTGGCAAATGAGAACCAAATGAGTGTGGAGTTCCTGCCAAGAGTTTTTGGGAAAGTTGATTCCCTTCCGACAGATTTCCATTAAAAAACAGATCCCTTATTTCCTTCAATTTTTGTTTTCCTAAAGGTTGTTCCTGATTTGGATCAGGTTGTCCCGACCACATGGTTATTTCATTCAATGCAATTGTTTCTTTCTGAATGCCACCAAAAACCATGGCACCCAACCTGCCATTTCCAAGAGGAAGCGATTTCATCCATTCACTGGAAGGTTGATTGTACCAAAGCTTAAGCGTTTGATTTTCAGCTTTTACAACTGG
>Ga0302215_10002373_pt1 | contig 12951 bp, 12 predicted proteins | sample II_Fen_N3_1_FD_194580 | JGI IMG/M metagenome (GOLD analysis project Ga0302215, IMG submission 194580) | Peat permafrost microbial communities from Stordalen Mire near Abisko, Sweden - II_Fen_N3_1 | ecosystem: Environmental > Terrestrial > Soil > Wetlands > Permafrost | place: Sweden: Abisko... | reverse complement strand
TGAATTCTGTTCTTTCATTTGGAGAATACCGACTATTTTATATTATCCATTCAACAAACTGATCGAAACAATTGATTTTACTAATATTAATTTCATTAAAACGACTCTGTTATTTACTTCTAATTTGAAATTCAGCCACAATTCAGTACGATTAATTAAATAATACATATTTTACAAATGTAAATGCATCTTTTTATCATTTTTTTTCCTAATTTTGTGGATTATGAATCGGTTTAGAATACTGTATAAGTTTATACTCCATTTTCTGTCTGCCAGAAACACATATGGATTTGGAGTTCATTCACCCTCTGTCTATCACTTTACCAAATTTGTGCTAAACAGCAGAGGTTATTATTATATTTTCTCATCGATTGAAATGATCAGGTTGTCTTTAAAGAAAGACAAAAGGATATTGAATATTGTTGATTTTGGAACCGGAGGGAATGGAGAAAAGTCAGTTGCAAAAATTGCCGCGACTTCCATGAAATCAGCAAAATATGGCCAGTTGCTTTATCGGCTTTCAAAAGACATGAAGGCACGGAATATCCTTGAACTGGGGACCTCGTTTGGAATAAGCACAGCGTACCTTGCATCGCCATCTTCCAGAATCAAATGTATCAGCATGGAGGGAAGCCTGGAAATAGCCGAAGTTGCAAAAAGTACTTTCGGGAAGTTAGATATTAAAAATATACAAATCGTTACAGGTGATATTGACTTAACTCTGTCCAAGGTGTTGGAAGAATTTGAATCATTGGATTTGATTTTTATGGATGCCAATCACAGATTACCGGCGGTAATGAATTATTTTGAACGGATTTTGACGAAGGTTCACAAAGGTTCGGTAATGGTGGTGGATGATATTTATTGGTCGGCGGATATGGAGAAAGCCTGGAAAGAGATGAAAGAGCATCCCCGTGTTATGTCGACGATTGATTTATTCCAAATGGGAATTCTTTTTTTTAATCCTGATTTACACAAAAAGCATTATAAAATGCGTTATTAAAACAGGAAGTTTATTCAGTATAAAAGATACAATTGTCTGTTTAATATTTGTTTGAGATGAAGTTATATACAAAAACAGGGGATACAGGCCAAACAGGGCTCATAGGAGGAACCAGGGTACCTAAGAATGATATCAGGATTGAAGCCTATGGAACGGTGGACGAGCTGAATTCTTTCATTGGGATGCTCACAACCTATCCGATCGATGATGAAACGCTTGAATTTTTACGATCGATTCAAAATAATTTGTTCATAGTGGGTTCATATCTGGCAACTGATACGTCAAAAGTGTCACTACAGGAGGCATCCATACTGAAAAATGAGAGTATTGAAAAAATGGAACAAGAAATAGACCGGATTGATGCTAAATTACCCACAATCAATTCGTTTATTCTGCCCGGAGGTTCGCTGACAGGTGCATTAAGCCATGTTTGCAGGACTATAACACGAAGAGTAGAACGTCGGCTTTTTGACTTAACTGAAGTTCATTCAGTTGACAATCAGATTCTTATATATTTCAATAGATTATCCGATTATTTTTTCGCCTTATCGAGGTATTTTACACTTGAAAATGGAGGTAAAGAAATTTACTGGAAAAGGCATGATTAATAAAAAAAATCCCTATTTTTGCACAAAAATAGAAATAAAATATTTACTTTAAAAACAACGAGCTGATTATGTATTGGACATTGGAATTAGCTTCTAAGATTGAAGATGCGCCCTGGCCGGCTACCAAAGATGAATTGATTGATTATGCCATGCGCTCAGGATCTCCTTTAGAAGTTATCGAAAATTTACAAGAAATTGAGGATGAAGGTGAAATCTACGAATGTATCGAAGATATATGGCCGGATTATCCCAGTAAAGAAGACTTCTTTTTTAACGAAGAAGAATATTAACGTGCATTTGTACAGTGCTTCAATTGACGAAGGGGTGTAAGAATTGGTCAAAAAGAGTTCTTAACTAACAAAAATGTTAAGTAAAACAATTTTTTGACAGTTTTTCAGTTTGATAAATGAACAATCGTCCAAAAGAAAAACATCCAAGTTTGTGAGTGAAATATTATCCGGAATTTCAATGAAGAAAGTAGTATTAAGTATTTTGTTATTACTTATTAGCATAGGATCCGTATTCTCACAATTTGATGTGCAATTAAGCCAGTATATGTTTCATACTTCGTCCTATAATCCTGCAGCGGTAGGTGAAGGGGATCTGATTCACATGACATTTCAGTTTCGGGACCAATGGCTGGGGTTTCCCAATGCGGGTAAAACCTGGTTACTAAGTGCTAATTCCCCGTTAAAGATCGGAAATAGCAACAATGGTATTGGTTTAACGTTTTTGCATGATCAGGTGGGTCAATTTGTAAACCAATCTGCGCATTTGCAGTATGCCTATAAACGTAAGTTAGGGCCTGGTGTGTTGAGTGTGGGTGCCGATCTTGGTTTTGTGAACATTGGATTTAATAAAGGCGATAGCATTCAGAGTCCATCGCATGTCATTCCAATTGGGGATTATCATCAAATTGCGGACGATCCATTGATACCAACAAGCAGTGTGACGGGTTTTGGTTTTGATATGAATGTGGGGGTTTATTATTCGACTCCCACCTATTATGGCGGAATATCCTATTCGCATTTAAACAGTCCTACGGTCAGTTGGGGTGATAAGTGGTCATTCAAGGAGTACGGTACACTTTATCTCACGGGAGGGTATAATCTGGCTTTGGCAGATCCAAAGTATGTATTTAAGCCAAGTGCGTTGATAAAGAGTGATTTAAGTTCATGGCAATGGGAGTTGACATCACGGGTGGAGTATGATAGCAAATACTGGGGAGGACTTTCCTACCGGTATCAGGATGCAGTAGTGTTCTTAGCCGGAATAAATATCTCAGGAGGTTTATCAGTAGGTTGTTCGTACGATCTGCCGACTTCTAAGATACTATCAGTCAGTCCGGGTTCTCTTGAGTTTTTGGCAACGTATGATTTACAATATTTATTTGGGAAGAGAACCAATAAATACAAGAGTATTCGAATATTATAACAGAAAAAGTATATCTTTAATTAATAATCATAGAAGCACACAGTTTTTATTTCAATAAATAAATTTCACTAGAATGAAAAAAAATCTGATAATTATCGTACTGACGATCCTCCTTGTTGCTTGCAACAAACCTGCAGGTGAATTGACGGGTCTTGGAACCAAGGACAAATTTTTTGAACCACAGCCTTACGGTATGGTGTTTATTAAAAGAGGGTCTTTCATGATGGGAGCAAATGATCAATCTGCCATTGGAGCGATAAATGATAAATCAATAAATGTGACAGTCGACGCATTCTGGATGGATGAGACCGAAATCACAAATGACAAATACAAACAGTATGTTGTTTGGGTTCGTGATTCCATCACATTACGCCAGTTAGTAATTGCAGGGAAAGATGAATTCAGAATGAAATTTAAGAATCAGACCGATGATGCAACACCGGAAGTAGCCCGTTTGAATTGGAAAATTAAGATTCCATGGAATTCTAAAGATGAAGAAGTAAGAAGTATTATTGAAGGGTTATACTACAAAGATAACAATGCATTAGGTTTCAAAAAGCAAATTGATCCGGCAAAGCTTCAGTACAAATATGAATGGATCAATTATGATCAGGCAGCTTTACCGAAGAACAAGTATAATGTAAATACGGGAGCGTATCCGAAGAACGCCATGGTACGGGTTGATACCTCGTTTGTTGAAAATGGTATAATCATCAATAAAACGATTGAAAAGAAATTAACCACACGAAAAGATTTAATTTCCACACGCATTGTGAATGTTTATCCGGATACCATCATGTGGTTGCGTGATTACCAATATTCGTATAATGACCCAAAGATGCGGATGTATTTTTCGGCTGCCGGATACAGTAATTATCCAGTTGTAGGGGTTACGTGGGAACAGTGTCAGGCATTTTGCCAATGGAGGACTCAATTGTTCAATAGTGCAAACTCAATTGGAGGCCAGGACTACCGTTTACCTACGGAAGCAGAATGGGAATATGCGGCACGTGGGGGCAGAAAAATGGCATTGTACCCTTGGGGTGGAAATTATGTCAGGGATAAGAAAGGCTGTTTTTTAGCCAACTTCAAGCCGATGCGTGGAAGTTATACCGATGATATGGGAGCCACCACGATGAAAGTAGCCTCCTATCCACCTAACGATTTCGGATTGTTTGACATGGCCGGTAACGTTGCTGAATGGACTTCTTCCGCCTATGATGTATCCAGCAGTTTACTGGTATCGGATATGAACCCAAGTTTTCAGTATAATGCCAAAAATGATGATCCTGATGTGTTGAAACGAAAAGTTATTAAAGGGGGTTCGTGGAAAGATATAGCCTATTATCTGCAATGTGGAGTGAAAACATATGAATATCAAAATGAAAGCCGTCCATATATTGGATTTCGCTGTGTACGTTCATATAATGGAGAATAATTAATACGGAAAGTGAAATTCTATTTTCCGAACTAAAAAATATAAAACAAATAATAGAAATGGCTGAGAATAAATCAAAATTTGATATTTGGTGGAATTCACCAGAAGTTAAACAGAAATTAGGAGCTGCTTATAGTATTGGAGCTTCTGTAGTAATTATAGGTGCGATGTTTAAAATACTACATCTTCCGGGAGCCGGAACCATGTTGGGTATTGGTATGTCGGTTGAAGCATTTTTATTTGCATTAGGAATATTTGATCAACCTCATAGAGACTATGATTGGGAAAAAGTATATGATTTTGATGGAGAGGAACTCGCTTCGGGCAAGCCTTCCACTCAAACTCAAAATGCAGTTCCTGCTCCTGCTACACGTTCAGTCGGTCTTAATTATACAGAAACAATAAGTGATGATGATGTTAAGAAATTATCAGAAGGAATAAAAAACTTAACTGCAACCGCTCAACAGTTTAGCAACCTGTCGAGTATAGTGGGTGCCACTGATCAATTCGTTAGGACAATAGATGGGGCTTCGCAGGCTACAGGTAAATTTATCAATAATCAGGAAACATTAAATACAGCAACCGGACTTCTTGCTAATTCTTATCAGGGGATTTCGGATGGTATGGAGACCGTTGACAAAAACACGAAACTGTATGCCGTTAAAGTAGATACCATAAACAAGAATCTTTCATCAATAAATTCAATTTATGAAATACAATTGAGGAATATTCAGGCTCAAACTGAAGGTCTTACACAGCAAACAGAACGATTAAGGACAGTTAATGAAGAATTAAGTGCTATTACGGGAGACGTTCAGAAGATGAAATCAGCAACTTCGAGTGCAGCAGTAGAAGCTGAGAATTATAAGGCAGGAACAGCAAAATTATCGAAACAGATTGCTGAATTGAATCTGGTATATGGTAATATGCTAAATGCTTTAAATTAATGGAATTTTTACATAGTATAAATTAAAAAGAAATTCCAATGAGTGGAGCAAAGAATTGTCCCGAAACGCCCAGACAAAAAATGATTGGTATGATGTATTTAGTGTTAACAGCTATGTTGGCATTAAATGTATCGAGTCAGATTCTGGAAGGGTTTACAATGGTGGATAATAGTTTACATAAAACAATTGAATCGGCAGAATTAAGAAATAAATCGCTGTATGCTGATTTTCAGAACTTATCAGATCAGAATCCGACGAAAGTACGTGCTTGGCTGGAGAAGGCCTTAACCGTCAAGAAGAATTCTGATAATCTGTATAAGTTTATCGAGAATTTTAAGAGGCAAATCATCAGAATGGCAGATTCAAAAGATGCCAATGATAGTGCTTATGTAAAACAAATAAATGCAAAGGATAACCTGAATAAAGCAGCAGAATATGGGATTATCGGCGGACATGGGAAAGAATTAAAGAAACAGATCAATGACTATAGCAAGTTTCTAATTGATTTGTCAGTAAATAATCCGTCTAAACAAAAAATGTATCAATCCATTTTTGCCACCGGAAAATCAAAAGATGGACGACAGTGGGAGGAAGGTTTATTGGAGGATATGCCATTATCGGCAGTTGTAACTATTCTTACAAAATATCAGAGTGATATCCGTTCATCAGAAGCTGAAATTATTCAGTATTTAAAGAGTCAGACTGATGCAGAGGATTTCAGAGTAAATAAAATAACTGCCGTAGTTGTTCCGAATACTCCTTATGTAGTAAGAGGGGAAAAGTACAGTGCACAGATTTATTTATCAGCAGAGGATTCGACAATGGCTCCGGATTATTATGTAAATGGTCAGAAAATAAACAAAGGCAAATATGAATTAGTTCCAAATAAGTTGGGATTAAATACTTATACCGGAGAAATCAGGTTGAAAAAGAATGATGGAAATATTTTAACCCGTAAGTTCACAAGCAATTATATTGTTGGAGAGCCAACTGCCACTCTGTCGAATGAGGATTTGAATGTCGTATATCGGGGAATTGACAACAAATTCAGTATTTCAGTACCTGGTGTGGCTTCAGAAAACGTTTCAGTTCGGGTAATTGGTGGAACTTCCCGAAAAGAGGGTGGTAGATTTATGATTCAACCTACCAGAAATGAAGATATAAACATTGAGGTTTGGGCTAAGGTAGAGGGCAAAGAAAAGAAAATGGGAGGAGGCGCTTATAGAGTAAAATACCTGCCTGATCCTAAAATATTTATTCAACCAAGTGATCCAGGAGCAAAACCAATAAGAGGTGGGTTTATGTCACCAAGTGCATTAAGAACTTCCCTGTTAGTTGCAAGTTATGGGAAAGATGAATTGGTAAAGGCAAAGTTTAGAGTTATCTCGTTTACCATGTTAGCCAAAGGGATTTCACCTCTTCCAGTAGGAGGATCACGATTAAATGCTTCTTTTTTGGATAAATTGATTAAAGGTGATATACTTATACTTAATAATATTAAAGCAGAAGGCCCTGATTTATTACCCAGGGATTTAGGTTCGATCGCTGTTCAGCTTTAATTAAAAAACAGAACATATAAATAAAACAATAATATGAAAAAATATTGGATTGTCTCATTAGTTATTTCCATTTCATTCTTTTATAATTATGTTGGGGCACAAGAAAAGCAAATGTCTTTTTTTGAAAAGAATGGTACTGTATCTATTCAGACTACATCACTGAAATCGATGGCAGATACCATTGCGGTGATGAATCATAGAGCTGATGATATTGTATGGTCGCGAATAGTATACCGTATAATTGATATGCGAGATAAACAGAATTATCAGTTGTATTTTCCGGTAATCCCAAATGAACAATATAAAAGTTTATTCAGGATTATATTGGAAGCCGCGGTAAATGACTCATTGAAAGCATATGAAAAAATCGAACGTGATATTCAACCGATATTTAAAAAGGTAGTGTCAAAAGATAGTTTGAAGAATTATTTTCAGATTTGTGAAAAGGATACTGTCAATAATGTCATCAGGAAAACTCCATTAATTGTGGGTGATTCAATTACACAGCAACCTACAATATCAAGTTACGCTTACAAGGATTATGTCAAGAATCAGTTGAAATTTTTAGTACAGGAAATAGTGTTTTTTGATAAACACACTTCGCGTATGTATTCAAAAATCATTGCTATTGCACCGTTGAATGCATTAACAGAAACAAATGTCACCCTGGAAGGTACAGTTGATACATGGAGTTATTTCCAAAGTTCTGTTCTTTGCTGGTTCCTGTTTGATGAATTACGTCCTTATTTGGCAAAACAATATGTAATCCCAAGTGGAAATGATACACAACGTCTGACATATGATGAATTCTTCGTTCAAAAGTTCTATTCCGATTATGTCATAGGGGATAGTAATCTGAACAATAGAATGTTGTTGCAATATTTGGTTGATCCGGTTAAAATCAGAAAGGAACAAAAGAGGATTGAAACAGAACTTCTAAACTTTGAACAGGATCTTTGGGAGTATTAATAAAAAAAACTTGTTAATACAACTCCAACTAATATTGAAGAAGACGGCATTTGTCGTCTTTTTTTGCGTTTTTGAAGAAAAAACAGTTTTATTCTGTAATTTTACACCATAAATCGATTAATTTTTGAATTTCAATAGAATGTAAAAAAATGAGAAACATAATTATTGCCGATAATCAGGATATATCAAATGCAGGATGGCATTATGTACTGAATAATCAATCAGATGTATCTGACATTCATGATGTATCTGAAAAGAAGGAACTGTTGTCTTTACTGGCATTATTTCCAGATTCGCTTGTTATCCTGGATTATACGCTTTTTGATTTTGAGAGTGTCAATGAATTGGTTATACTGGAAGGACGATTTGAAAAGGTGGATTGGATCCTGTTTTCGGATGAATTGAGTGATGAATTTCTAAGAATCTTATTATATAATACTCATTCCTATAGTGTACTCATGAAAGATTGCACAAAGGAAGAAATTAGATCTGCCATAAAAGAAACCTTTAAAGGTTACCGGTATATTTGTAATCATGTCAGCAATCTGCTACTTGATAATAGTAAAAATATGCACAATTTGAATGCACGTCAGATTCTTACTAATACTGAACAAGAAATTCTGAAAGAAATGGCTTTAGGAAAAACCACAAAAGAAATTGCAGCGCATAGGAACGTGAGTGTTCATACAATTATGACACATCGTAAAAATATATTCCGTAAGATTGAAGTAAATAATGTACACGAAGCAACGAAATATGCCATGCGAGCCGGAATTGTAGATTTGGCAGAATATTACATATAGATATTTGTTGAGAAAATAAAGTGCTGATCAGCAGGTTGAATCCTTGGTGAATGAATGAAATGAAAGTATGGATTTGAATAAATTGAATTAAATGAATATAGCAACATTATTATCGGGAGGCGTAGACAGTTCAGTAGTGGTTCACTTATTGAAGGAAGCAGGTTATAACCCAGCTTTATTTTATATCAAGATAGGTATGGATGATGATGAATTAATGCATTGTACATCGGAAGAAGATATTGAAATGGCTTCACTTATTGCCCGCAAATATGGCTGTAAACTGGAAATTGTTGATTTGCACAATGATTATTGGGATAAAGTAGTATCCTACACCATCGATAAAGTGAAATTGGGACTAACACCTAACCCTGATGTGATGTGCAATAAACTGATTAAATTCGGAGTATTTGAAGAAAGGGTAGGGAAGGAATATGACAGGACAGCCACCGGACATTATGCCAATACTATTGAAAAAGACGGAAAAGTATTTTTAGCCACTGCTAAAGATCCTGTAAAAGATCAGACCGACTTTTTGGCGCAAATAAATCTCTTGCAGGTTTCAAAGCTTATGTTCCCGATTGGCAATCTAATGAAAAACGAAGTGCGGGATATAGCCGTAAAAGCAGATCTGCCAAGTGCCAAACGACAAGACAGTCAAGGAATTTGTTTTCTGGGGAAAGTGAATTATAATGACTTTATCCGCCGTTATCTGGGGGAAAAAGAAGGACCGGTGGTGGAACTTGAAACTGGGAAGATTCTCGGAAAGCATAAAGGTTATTGGTTTCATACAGTCGGTCAGCGTAAAGGGCTAGGTCTATCGGGTGGGCCATGGTATGTTATAAAGAAGGATGTAGAATCCAACATAGTATATGCATCGAAAGGATTTGATGTAGAAACCCAGTACGGAAATGAATTTTCAATGCGTGATTTCCATTTTATATCCGGTGATCCATGGGGAATCAATTCGAGAGAATTAGATGTTACTTTTAAAATCAGACATACGCCTGATTTTACCCAAGGAAAAATAATTGTATCCCACGATGAGGTACGTTTAATTTCGAATCAGAAATTGCAAGGAATAGCTCCCGGACAATTTGGGGTGATCTATGATGCTGAATCCAACATTTGTATTGGAAGCGGTGAAATCATGTAAATTTTCTTTTCAAAATTAAAACAGGTTGATTCAAGAACGAATCAACCTGTTTTTTTGTTAGTAGAGAAAGAGAACAAGATAATGAAGGGTAAAATAACTCTTTTTCGAATTAATGTGATGAATGATATTTGAAACATTTTTTTTAAATTTAAAACAATTGACTATGAAATCAGAAATCGGAAAGATACTACAAAAGGACATATTGCTGTTAACTCAAAAGAATTTTCCGGAATATGAATATATTCCACAACACTATAAACCACTTCCTTCTTTGCATACTTTGAAAGAAATAGTAGAATTGCTTCGTGCTGTTATTTTCCCTGGTTATTTCGGCGAAGTAATAGTAGATTCAAATACATTGGAATATCATTTAGGAGTGAAAATAGAACAATTATTTAACTTGTTGAAAGAGCAAACTCTTAATGGTCTGCAATTTAATTCGAATAACAATGAAATCGAACATTCCGATAGATTGGCAACTGAAATTGCATTGACATTTATTAATAAGATACCGGAATTGAAACGAATGGTATCTACTGATATTAAGGCAACTTTTGATGGAGATCCTGCAGCACATAGTTTTGGTGAAGTTATTTTTTGTTATCCTTCCATAAGGGCAGTATTCAACCACAGGATAGCGCATGAATTATTGAAACTGGGTGTACCTGTTGTTCCAAGGGTTATTTCAGAAATGGCTCATTCTGAAACAGGAATAGATATTCATCCAGGAGCACAAATCGGAGAGTATTTCAGCATTGACCATGGGACCGGAGTTGTAATTGGTGAAACATGTATCATCGGGAACCATGTCCGGTTATTTCAGGGTGTTACTTTGGGAGCAGTACGTTTGAGGCATGATGAAGATGGTCATCCACTCAACATACCACGTCATCCGATCCTTGAGGATAACGTGGTGGTGTATGCTAATGCCAGTATTTTAGGAAGAATAATTATCGGTAAAAATTCAACGATAGGCGGGAATGTATGGCTTACAAGCAGTGTACCTGCCGGTTCACGTATTGTTCAACAAAAAGCCGTGATTGGTTCATTTATTGATGGATTAGGAATATAACCTTTTAAGTAAAATTGAATATCACCGTTAATTATTTATTAGACAAACTATCAATAATCTCTAATTATAAATGAATGTCGCAATAGATATAAGATCGAACACCATGGCATTTGCCGACTATTTTAAAAAGCTGAATGAAGCATGGATTAATACCTATTTTTGGTTAGAAGAACCAGACATTCTTGTTTTGAAAGATCCTCAAAGTTATATTCTGGATCAAGGAGGCAATGTTTTTATCGCGTTAAAGGATACCAGACCCGTTGGGACTTGTGTCTTATTGGTAAGGGACGGTATTACATGTGAACTGACAAAGCTTGCAGTAGAGCCTGAAGAGCAAGGAAAAGGGATTGGTTATATGTTGGGACAGTCTCTTATTGAAAAAGCAAGGGAACGTGGATTTACTCGCATTGTGCTTGAAGGAAATACAAGAATGCAGGCTTCCATAGGACTTTATCGTAAGTTAGGTTTTAGAGAAATTCCTCCTGAATATGATATACACGATATTGCAAACCATCGTAGATGCGACATTTTTATGGAATTGATGTTAATTCCAAATGCTCAATCGGAGTATTTTATCTAATACTAGTACACACTGAATGACATAAACAAGGAGGCTGTCCAAAAAGTAGACAGTCTTTTTTTGTGCCTAAAGTGTAGTTTGTAAATATTAAAAGTATTGAAACTTTAAAGTAAAAAGAGTTTAACCATCTACAGTTTTTAAAATGAAATTTAGTTTTATTTAATATCAGAAAATGGATGAAATTCTATTCTAGTGTAAAAAAAGTATCATATGTTGATAAAATAATATAATGTTATAAGTTTTTGATTGTCTAAATTTGTGCCGTTAGATAAATTGAACAATCAACCTGATATTCTCCTGATTTAAAAAGACATTTTTCAAAGTCTTCATTCGGTTTTTTAAATTTTTTTCTTAAAGAGCCTTCTACTTTTTTTTTTGATTAAATCTACCAACATATAAGATATAACAAATACTAAATTGAATTTATAATGAAAAAGATTACTTCCTCAAAATTTGTCAGACTGCTCTTTCCCGCCATTTTTTTATTTTTTTCTGCCCTTAATTCTGTTGCAGCTGTCACTTCCAGTAATAAAAACCTTATGGGTATCAATTTACGTTGGGGCTATTCGGATTGGAATGAGGACCGTATGTTTGCCGATGTTATGAAGATGTGCAGAGCATATGGAGCTCCGGGTCATAATGGCGGTGCCAGTTCGTTTCCTGCAACGGTTAATGCTAATGGATGGCCGACACAGGATTTTGAGGTTGTAGTATGGGCAGGAATAAGTAATATGCACGGGACTTATAGGTTATCATTCGATTGTGCTAACACCAATCCAACTGTTGCCATCGGTTGGATGGCAGGTACACTTTCAAATAAACAAGTTAATGGTTCGACTGTTTCATATGATTTGACCGTACCTGGTACCGGCAGTTCATCATTTCTACTCACGATCACAAACACAAATGGTGGCGCACAAAATATAAAAATGATGCGACCAGAAACACCTGGAAGCACCATTTCATATGATGCCGGAACAGTTTTTACAAACCAAATTAAGAATTTGACAGGGAAATTTCAGGTGATTCGCTTTATGGATTATTTTGCTACAAACAGCAACAATCTCACTACATGGAGCCAGCGTTCTTTGCCAACAGACGCAGCTCAGGGACAAAAATTATTAGGCTCAAAAACTGTCGGCGGTTGCTACGAATATGCTATTCAGTTATGTAACGAAACTGGAAGGGATTTCTGGTTAGATATTCCATTAAAAGTAGATGATGATTTTATTACAAAGCTGGCACAATTGATAAAATACGGAAGTGATGGAGTAAACCCGTATACCTCAACACAAATAAATCCCATATATCCACCCCTCAATTCAACATTGAAATTATACATTGAATATAGTAATGAAGTTTGGAATACTGCTCCAGCATTTCAA